>Ga0207421_10000422_pt1 | contig 54448 bp, 64 predicted proteins | sample SodLakKL_010_SED_4_FD_187542 | JGI IMG/M metagenome (GOLD analysis project Ga0207421, IMG submission 187542) | Alkaline sediment microbial communities from Lake Tanatar, Kulunda Steppe, Russia - 8KL_010_SED (SPAdes) (version 2) | ecosystem: Environmental > Aquatic > Non-marine Saline and...
TATTATTAATATCTATCTCATCCTTCAACCGCTGCCGAATAGTCTCAGGTGAAACTTTTAATACTGCTGCTACCTTACTATACTTACCTAAAAAATAATACATCCTCTTTAAATCATTAACACTATAATCCTTTAACTTATACCCAGAAGGGGACTTAGTACACTTTACATCATTTCCTTTATTATTTAGCTCAAGCTTACCACGATTCTGAAAACTCCTGCTCCCACCTTTGCATCTTATCTCCACGCCTTCTGCCCTCAACAAATTTATTATTGTTTGAGCACCAACACCATAATGCTCCGCAATCTTAACAGAACTATAACCTTCTCTATACCACCTAACTATGTTATCAATATCAGACCGAGTAATAGTATCCTTAAACGACTGTCTTCCACCGCTTTTACCACTACTACCCTTATTACTACCCTTATTACCTATTTTATTCAATGCTGTTTCACTTTTAGATTGCACTTCATCAATCATTTCCCTCTCTTGACCTACCGCCACATTACCATTGCCTAAAATCAACTTAATTTTTTTAAATAACTCTCTAATCATAATAATAACCATCCTTTCTAATTTAATATTATTTATACCTTCTATCATGCAAATACCTATAAACCGCCTGTTTAAACACCCCTCCCCTCTTCGTAAAATTATTTTTATATAATTCTTGTAATTCTTATATAATCTTGGATTTCCAAAACTTATAAACCCCTCCTTCTACCTTCTCATAAATGCTCATAGACTTATCACATTTCATCCTTACCGCCCCAGTTTCCATTGGATCATCTGTTAGACAAAAATCACTAATCTCACCTTCATCTTTCAATTCCGCCACTATCTCAAGATTAGTAATCGTCCCTACAGATTTACTAATATCAGCAGATATACATAAATACTTATCAAAAGCCATCTTAAACGCTCCTTTCATAATATATAAATGGATAGATGATTTTAAATCACCCATCCATTTATCCCACTTATAACTTATTATAATTCACTAATACTCACATCGCCTCCTGAAAAGTCAGCTTTCCAACGACATCTTTTACATCTTTCCGCTTCTACATATTCTATTCCGTCTCTTACTACTACATATACCTCAACTACCCTATTACAAGAAGGACAAATATTATCATTTTTAGCAACTTCCCATGCCAAAGCCAAAACCTCCTTTCTCTTTAGTTTTTTAACCTACATCTACGTACTTGATTTCTCCATCTACAACCATTGCCTGTTTAATATACCATCCTTTACCTTTCAAACGGTCTGCTTGCTCTTTACCGATATGGATGTATTTTACCATACCATCAACAGACATTGCTAAATAACTATCCAACTTTCTACCCTTTCTACCTACCATGCTTATACCTCGGTTTGCCTATTTATTAAATAATTATAAAGTTCATTCTTCATTTTGCTCCAAACAAAGTTATTCATTTTGGGTTTCACAACCTCTTTCAGGTTGGGTGCTTCACCGTTGACATCCAGGTAGTACAGACCTATGCCTGTTTTTAGACAACTGTTTTCAACTCTTTTCTTGCCATCTATAGTTTTCAATTCCAAGATACAAATATATAAATAATCCATACAAATAGTATGTAGCTTTACCTGGTTCAAAGCTCTTTTCCAATCTTTTAGTTTCAATTCAATAGCTGTTAATTTATTTTCAGAGTTTAACACTACCATATCTACCGAGGAAGAAAAAAGTGGTACCTCCAAAAATACTCTATGCCCACAATCTATTAACTCTTTCTTTACTATTTCCACTTGTTTAATTTCGGAAGACACCTGCCTACCCATCATAGCTCCTTAGTAAATTTTATATTATGCTTCAACTATATTATAACACAAAATTACCTTATTGTAAACTTATATTCATTCTTTCATATCCATTTTTACACCTTATAAGCTAACAAAACAGGGCAGATACCTTATATACCTGCCCTGTCCCTGTTTTATATTTTATACCAAACCATACCTTCTAACCATCCTTACCCGCCTTCTTCACAGTAAACTTCTTTGCACTCTTACCCGAATATATTATTTTATATCGCACTCCACAATACTTACAATAAAAATCCGTCTCAGGCTGTGTTGTGCCTAATACCAACGTAGTGCTTCCCCAGTCTATCTCACCATTCGTATGTGCTGTTAACTCTACTGCTGATAATGCAGGAATTTTAAGTATTTTATTACAACTACATTTCATTGATGCCATAATTTGCTCCTTTCTTTATCTACATTATTAAATTAATCTCCCGTATGACCAAAACCTCCTGCACCTCTATCAGTTTCTGAAAGTTCATCTTCTGCCACCATATATAATGACGGAACTACCTCACTTATTACCAATTGAGCAATCCTATGACCATGCTCCACAACAAACGTATCAGGAGAAGCATTATACAGCACTACCTTTACTTCACCCCGATAATCCGCATCTATAGTGCCTGGAGAATTCAATATAGTTATGCCATGCTTCACAGCTAACCCGCTTCGAGGTCTGATTTGACCCTCATACCCTACAGGTACCTCCAAAATTAATCCAGTAGGTATCAACGCCCTTGTAAATGCAGGAATTTCTTTACTTGCACCTGCTAAAAACGCCCTCAAATCAGAAGCTGAACTGCCTTCAGTTGCCCTCATCGGTAAAAAATCTACTAACTCATCGCCCCTAGATGCGAAATAATTATCAGCTTCCTCAGTTAAACTCACTTTAACTACTACATCCAATAACAATTACCTCCTTATCAATTAATCAAATGCTTATACTTAAGCAAACAAAAAATCCTCTATTGTATGCTTCATACTTTGTTTCTTATAATATAATGTTCCAGGACGATCCGAACTAAATCCTAAAACCTCACGTATTATAGCAATTTCTTTATCAGATGATGGAATAAAAACACCTTCATCTTCCATATCAATATCTTTTTCATCTATATCACCGCTCAACAATAGCTTAGTTAACATATATTTTCTTTCTACAGATCCTTTAGGAAATAACTTCTTCAACTCCTGCACGGTATCTACCTTAAAAAAAGGTGTAACATAATCATCCCTATGCATTTCATCTATAAACATCTTACGATTTTCTCTACTCTTACGCTCCTGACGGTATACCGTTACCGCTTGATTAAACATAGATTTAGCAACTATATGCTTATTAAGGTTATCACCATAATATTCTACCAAATACATCAACCTACACCATAGCTCCTGTTCTAAATCGCCTTTATCGACCCATCTACTAGTATACTTACGAGATACCCCTTGTATAATATCAATATAATCCATCACACAATTAATTTTTCTAGGGTCTATACCATTACCATCATAATCCTTATGTACAACCTTACCATCTTCATCTCCAGTAGCTATGACCGAATCTACATAATCAGTAAACTTCATGTAGCCACCTCTATAAGATTTAGGATTTATCGTCATTAGTTATTTATTTTTTTTTATTATTTTGTCTATTCTGTTCCCGTTCTACAAGCCACCTCCTTCGCTCCGCCTTATACTGTAGCTTTGCCACTATGTCAGGACGGTACTCCTCCATCATCCTTATAACACAATCTACATGTTCATACGACCTCACATGTTCATCTGCTAAAACAGCAACAGACTGTCCGAATTCATACTTACCTACTAAATAAAAATAACCTTCCATCAACGTCATTAACCTATCTTTTCCTCTACTATCACTAGCATTTGGCATCCCTAAAACAATACCTCCTCCGTATTTTTATTACCATCTACTAGTATATACGCTTTTTACCCTGCAAAATATCTCTCTAAATTATTAAAATTTCTTAACAGAATAATAAAAATCCCAGAATACTAAGGATAACCATTATATGATATAATATATAACCTTACGTACTCTGGGATTTTAACATCAGCCTAGTAGCCTCCTCTCATCATTATAACCATTTTGATCTTCATCTAACACATCCGAAATAGCATTCCTAACCATCTCTTCAATCTGATCATTAAATAAATGAATATTTAAATCGTTCAATCGAGCTTCAAATCTACTTCTTGACATTTCCTGCAGTTCATACCTATCCTTACTAAAGTTAGATAAGTATCTCACTATCCTACGCACTTCTTTCTCTGCCATCGTCACCTGCCTGTAATGACGATTCACACTCCTTTCAGTAGCTTCTATATCAAATTTCTCATACAGCTTCTTCTTAATGCTATTAGCAAGCAATACCAATAAAGGAGTTATAATCACCAATACAGCACTTACTACTAAGTTAGCCATTACCTACCTACTCCCCAGTCACCATTGATCTTATCCTTCAAATTCTTCAAGAAATCATAAATCACATGGGCACCTGCACTAATAAATAATGCAGAAATGATAAAACCTACCCATATATTACCGTTCTCGATCAACCCAAACTCTTCCAGAAAGTCAACTTCCAAGGTGATCACTAAAATCAAAGATACCACAAATGCTACAACTCTTGCTATTTCTATACGACCTACCTTTTCTTCGATATAAGGTATCAAATCTTTCAGGATCTCTACCACGTACTCAACTAACACTGCTAAAACTATAAGAAGTACTCCTAACATCTAAATCACCTCCTTTCCATCCTATCTTCTTCCTCTACTTCTTATCTTTCATCCGCTACCCTCTTATTCCTTTCTTTTAAATCTCTAGCTCTATTTCTTTTTTCCTCTGGTAGTTCCTCTATAACTTTATCCATTTCTTCTTCTGTATCTCTTCTAACAACTTTATGGCTAGTAAGTAATAAACTTGTTTTTGGAAATTCATCACAAAATATTATATCCTCCTCCGTTTCAACCATTCTCCATTCTTTATCTGCCAATACCCTTCACCACCTCTAATATATTATAAACCCAAATCCGTAGTAATAGTCCAACCCGCTTGATTAACTTGTTCAAAATACCACATTCCCTGCCCTTCTGTATATATTATATAAAATGAAAATTTATCATCTCCTATATCCCAACCTTCTGTTACATATATGCTGCTCTCTGTATTTGATTCTATCTCCATCATAATTCCATACCCACCTTCATCAAGATGAGCATACACCCTCTTACCAGCGTGCTCATCCTCTTCCCATTCCGCATCATGATCCGAAAAAAAGTATTCTACACTATCAGTATAATTAACATAACCAACTGTATCACTACTAGGTGCAGCATTACATGTTAAGTTCACATCACAGGACACCCTATCTTCCAAATCCAAGCTATCGTAAAGATCCTTAAGAATAACATCGATAGTAGATGTCGAATCTATATTATTAACATCAAGATGTACTTTAGACAAATTCGCCTGAGTTGCTAAAGCTCCCTCTTCATAATCATCAAAATTATTTCTATTCAAAAGTAACTCTTCAAGTTTATACAATTGAGATATTCCAATTCCAATACTTCCATAGAAACTATTATACTGCAAATCAAGAATTCTAAGTTCAGATAAGTCTGATATTTCTGCTGGTAAAGATCTATAAAAATCATTACTTCGCAACCTCAACTCTTCTAAATTACTTAACTGCGAGTAATTTTCTAAAGGAACATATGTTAAATCATTAAAATCAAAATTAATTACTTTAAGATGAATTAAATCCGAAAGTTCAGGTGCCTCACCCTCAAAGTCATTAGCTCTTAAACGAAGTTCCTCTAAGTTAACCAATTTTGAAATCTCAAGGGGAATATTCTTACTCAAAGAATTATTACTCAAATCAAGCTTAGTCAGGTTTACTAAATTAGTCCACGTACGACTCATCGTACCTTCAATACCTTTACCTCTCCAATCTAATTCACCATCAACAATATCCCAACTAGGCAACAATAATCTCACTGTACGAGATTCCTCCGATTCGAATAATAATACCTCACTACCCTTCCCATACATACTACCATCTACATACCAATACACCTCAGACAAATCCTCTTCGTCACCAGGTAATTCTAAAGTTTGTTCACCCCCATTCTGACCGAATGTAATCGTTTTACCAGTAGTGCCTCCACCCCGATGTCCAAACAATGAACTATGACCTGACTTTACTCCACCTCCGCCTCCACTTACCATTATCTTAAGATAATCTGGACGTGGTATAGCTTCAAGTTCAAAATCTAATTGAACTTCCTGATCATTTTCAACTATCTCAGGAGATGTTTTAGTCATTCTATCATAACCTGGAGATATCACCTGCAAATCATGTGTACCTAAAGGAAAGTACTCATAAGTATACTTCCCTTCACTATCTACTTCTACTATCTGAACTTCTCCATACACTTCATCTACCGTCCTTACTATCGCATCATCAATAACATCGCCTGTGTCATAATCTGTAACTGCACCCGTAATTGTACCTGAATGATAATCGCCAGCTCTCACCCATCCATTATCACTATCGATAAATACGTAAGTTCCTGCTTCTTGATCGGTATCATTGTAGGCATCATTAAAAGCTCCCGTAGGTCCTGGAATCCCTGTGTGACCTCCGCCATCTAGTTCAACATCTCCTGGAATCCTTATTTTCTTCAAATCAGAATTATAAGCAAAAGCATTTTCGCCTATATATGTCACTATCTCGGGTACAGTTACCTCCTCCAACTCATTCCGTTCAAATGTTCTTGACGGTATCTCGCTAAGATTATCAGATATATCCACTTTACTAATTTTATTGTCCCTAAATGCAGAAGTCCCTAAATCCTCTACACTATTAGGAATAACTAAATTTTCAATTTTATTATTTCCAAAAGCACCCCAATCTATAAATTCTACCTCACTACCAATATGCAAATCTACTATATCGTTTCCGTAGAAAGCCCGCATTCCTATGCTCACTACACTATCTGGAATAACTACTTCTACGAGGGAATTCTCATTAAAGGCTCTCACTCCTATATCTGTTACAGTATCAGGGATAGTAACCCACTTAACATCATAAGGAGGATCACCAAAACCTCCATCTATAAATGCATAATCACCGATCTTAAGAACTTCAATCCCGTTTATCTCACTCGGAATTTCTATAGGATTTTCCTCACTACCTGGATGTTTAGGATGTTCAGGGTTATAGTCCGTTATAGTCTGGTTTTCTTCATCAAAATCAAAATATTCTTCATATGCCATAGATTACACCAACCTTTTTACAACACAACTTATACCTTCAGGAATAGTAACTTCATTTGACTCATCGCCCTCTATACTACTCCTCCATCCAGGACTAGGAGCTAACGGGATAGTAATACCATTCACCACAAAGTTCTGTCTAGTATCTTCGTCATGCGAAATTTCTACCGCCTTAATAGGTTCATCAAAAATCAATGTAGTAGGAGGATCTCCTTCTGCATCAGCTTCCGTTTTTACTTCAGCCACTCCTTGCTCCTTAATTCTTGCTTCAACATTTTCTAACTTACTCTCAACACTCTCTAACTTATCTTCAACGGATTTCAGCCTGCCTAACATTGTATAAGGACTATCTGGAACTTCTTTTACTTCTCCAACTTTAGCATCCACTGCTCTTATAACTAAGTACACAGAGCTACCTGAAGGAATAACTGTCCAGCTATTACTAACAAATAATTGAGTGCCTGTATTACCTGTTATAAATCTTACCTGACCTGAACCAGAACCTCTAACTATAGCTACAGCTTCACCAGTCAGCGTATCTTCTACAAAAGGGTCTTCTCCATTTATCTGTTCTGCTGTTAGAGATGGAGGATCGTTAGAAGCCTCACTTACATTACCTTCCACTATAACTGCAGCATTACTCATCTGATCAGTAAACTTCTTAATATCATCTAAAGTATCATCTGTTGCTACCTTACCATCTATGCTCACTAATTGATTATATAAATCCAATAAATCTTTAGGATCTGTTTCATTCATTAAAGTAGTTCTTAAATTCTCAAGTTTATTATAAAGATCCCTTAAATCTGCTGGATTTGCTTCATTGACTACTTTATTCTTCAAGTCATCAATAGAATTCTCTATATCCTGCTTCAACGATGATAAAGCTTGATCCAGATTATCCAAACTTTCTAGCTTCTTAATATCTTGTGTAATATCTCTACCTTTTAGACTAGTACCTCCCCACTTTTGTAAGTCCTGCTCAATAGTGGGTTCTCCTTCGATATAAGTTTTATCCGATATACGAAAATATATAACACCCATGGTAGCCCTCCTTTTTAAAGTTTATCAGTAATTATCTCGCAAATTCATATTCTCCATCAGTACCATGTATATAAACTTGTGTATCTCCCTCAGAAATCATCTTAACATGATGGGTTCTCATTTCAGCTATACATCCTAATCCACCAGGAACAATCACAGTATCATCCCCTTGAACTTCTATATCATTATCTTTATCTATAGTAAAATATACTGAATTCTCACCAAAATTCATAATCACAAATGAATTAATCCTATAAGGAAATGTAAATACTTTCACTTCATCTTCTTCCGTAAATTCGTAATTAAAAGATTTCACTAACTCTGACATATTTCACCACCCCTAACCGTAGTATTTAAGGAGCATAGTTCCTAAAGCTAACAACCATCCTCCCCACTTGAGAACATTATCAAAAATCTCAGCCCTAACATCTTTAACAATATTCTTCTCTAATAATTTAGTTTCCACTGAGCCTGTCCTATCTTCCAGACAATCAATACTCTCCTTCACTTCACTAATATCTTCCCATAAACCATTATACTCCTTAATTAAGGATATAGTTTCCAATAAATTATCACCCAACTCGTGGATTTTATTTAAAATCTCTTTATTAGAGTAATCTACTCTGAATGTACCATCGGAGTTTCTAGGTGCATTACCTTTACCTTGATCTGAATTATAATCTTGCAAATCTATTACCCCCCTATAAGACTAATATAAATTTATCACCTTCTTCCAATAATTTAATCATCCATGCCTATTCCAATCTTCTCCATCAAATACATAAACTGGATGCTTCCTCCAATCATCTTCTCCATGACAAACTTTCACAGGACACCTTCTCCAATCATTAATGCCAAAATTAACATTAATTCCCACATGTGCAAGAGTAGTAACCGTGTCATGTACTTTAGGAGATTCATCATCATCCTCATTTAAAGTATAAGCCCTCACTTCATAAGTAGTGCCAGGTTCTAATGGATTATCCTCACCTTCAACATAAAACAACTCAGCCATTAAAAATACTACCTCGCCAGCTTCAAATTGTCTAGAATAACCCCAATCTACTATTTCATCCCAACTCATATCGCCTCCAGATACACTATACTCCTCACCACTAATAATATGCATCCAGTTAGAAGTCCCTAAAACTCCATACCAGTCCTGTGTATCATACTTCCTCACAAATAATCTATACCGAGTATGTGATGGATTACCTTCCCGATGCAACTTAATAGCAAAACTATTATGATGAGGAGCATACGCCTCGACTATAGGAATATTAGAAGTGCTATAAGTTACTGAACCAAATCTAATCTGTTCTTTATCGCCACCTTCACCATCATCTTCTATGTGATAGTTGAAAGTTCTCACTTTCCGATTAGGTGGAAATCCGATCACTACCTGCCTCCCATAAGATCCTGTCACTTCTCTCCTGAAAGTATATCTGTCTACTAAGTCCACTACAGCTTCTTCATCAGCAGGTAACGTCCATATAGGTTCAGGATCATCATAGTTATCGTAGTTTTCCAATTCCTCCAATTCAAATACCGCATCGTTCAATTCTTCTTCGTAAGGCAAATCTTCTCCTGGTGCTGCATACTGATAACCATCACGCATTCTTCTATTACGAGCTAACCTACCTTCCCATCCTTCATTATCAGGATGAGTAGAAAATTGCTCACCTACTAACCGTATTTCATAATAATTACCATCAAATCCTAAATTCACACAACCATAGTCATCTCTAATAGGATCACTACCTTCACGTTCATCTTCAACGTATTCCTCATTCTCTTCATCCCACTTAACAGGTACTGCGTCATCTAACTTATCTTTCACAAATCCCCAATCTATATCACCACAAGTTACTTCTTCATCTATAATACCGCTAGACTGTTGAGTACCTAACTTCTTGTTTTTATAATCTCTTACTTCCTTCAAACTACCTACGATATTTTCCCGATCTTCATTAGGCATCTTATACCATCCCCTCCATAGATATCTTAAATTTCTTCACTTGTATCAATCCACACATCACCTTTATAAGCAATATTAGAATCAGGTTGTTCATCTTGAATAAACCATTGATAAGGCACTTTACTACCTTCTTCAGTATTTGGACTAAACGTAGGTGAATCTGTACGCCTTACCCTATCGCTCTCTAAATCTCCAATCATAGTTGATATATTAGCAATCATGGTAGTATAAATAGCTTCCATATCTCCTAAGAAATCCCATATCTTCTGTAAGTTATCTCTTATCCATCTATAGAAATTAGGTAAATTTCTTGCAGCACCATGATCACTATGAGTTACATCTAAATTAGGAGGATTAGGAGGATCTATATCTATCCCAAATGCAGGTGGAGTAATAGCACCTGTGTACTTATCACCCCAATGATCAACATTAAACCAATCATAAATAAAGTACCAGTACCAATTATAATTTATAATCGTCATTATCACATTGGAATTATACTTCTGCCTAGCAGTATCTATAGCATTCCACGGATCAACTATATTAGAATGAGGGTAATATAACACACTATAACCAGGTGTAAAATAAGGTTGCATTGACTCGCTGACCTCACCTGGATCAGATACTCCTCCTATCTGACCCTCCTCCATATACACATCAACATATAAATCCTCAGGGTCTCCTACATTTATAGTCCCACTATACTCAAAATAACCCATCTTATAAGCAGTAAACATCCTTCTACCTTCTTCAAGCTCGTCAAAGTGAACTCCTCCGAGATCATCAGTATAACCTACTCCACCATCATCAGAAGTAACTTCTTGATTATGAATATCCGTATACTTTACTACACCTGATAAAGATACCCTTACGTCTTCTAACGGACTACTAGTATCCAAGTCATATACGCTAAAAAATACTCCTCCCATAAGTACACCTCCAACCCTTCAATTAAAATTCTATCATAAAAGATACTGCCCTACTAACTTCTCCTCCAATATGTTCAGGCACTCTATTTGATAATACCTCCAATATACCTACATCTTTTACTTCTTCTGGTATCAAATCGTGTTTATCTTCAGGTATATCTTCCATCTTCTCTAACCTCGAAAATAGTCCTGCTTGCCTATATTCACCTTCATAACCATTAAAATCACCTGGATCAAGCCATACAAATAAGTACAACCATCTTGCTACCTTATCTACAGCATCGTCATAAGGTATTATCCTGTACTTCTTACCTCCATGGAATATAGCATTACCTTCTTCAATATCAATATCTTCATCCCTCTTACATAAATACACATTCTGAGATAATACTCTCTTATACCCTATAGCTTCAATAATATTCGTCTCAGTTGTATGAGGTATAGGAGGTCGATCATCATTAATCGGATGGGGACCACTATAAGTCTGTCCTTCCCATTCTGACGTTTTACCTATACCTACATACAATCTATCCTTTTCATACTCCCAAAATCTACGTGCTCTCGCTGCACTACCTCTTAATACCGTAGCTGTAGGCATACTATACATACCTCCTAACTATTACTTAACTCCACTGAACATACAACGACCATCCAGCATCTTCTAACTGCTCCACATGCCACCAAGGTTGTTCTCCTACACTAGGAGGTTCATAAACAACAAATCTATTACACCCTTCTGGAATCGGATCCCAATCCTCAGTAACGTACAACGTATCACTTGTATTAGACTCTATAATTCTAACTTGACCATCACCTAAAAGAGATGTTTTAAATATCCTAATCGTATCACCTGCATAATCATCATCGCCCCAACCTGGGGCAGTGACTGTAATACTATCACTACTAGCACTACTTATATCATGTATAAATTCATAATCTTCCTCATCAAAAAGAGCATTAAAATCTAAACGAACTTCCTTAGTTGCTTGTTCAGGATTATTGTAGTATAACGTATAGAAGTGATCTAACATAAGCTTAATGTCTTCTATACTAAAATCATTACGACTCACTCGGAAATGCGTCAACGTAGTATTACTAACACCACTATTGTACTCATCCAGACTATTATATGAAAAATCTACACGTGTTAAAGAACTCGCATCCTCAATAGTGCTAGGAAACTCGCCCGTAAAATTGTTATCATCTAAATATAATCTTTCTAAGTTATCACTCAGATCATCAAATACATTAGGTATACTACCAGAAAAATTATTCTCTGATAAATATAACCTTTCTAGTTGAGTTAGATATTTAATATCTTCCGTTAGTTCTCCCTGTAATCCCTTATCGCTCCAATCTAAAGTTCCTACTAAGGATTCCCAACTCGGAAGTACTAACTTAAAATGCTTATCAGTATAACTACCATAATCATCTATATGGATAGTTACCTGATTACCTATTAATACGTCCAACAAATCTCCATCACCATATAATTCCCATGCAGCTTCTTGACCTCCTGACAATTCTACTTCAAACTGCTGTTCCGATCCATCCTGCTCGAATTGGATAGTATTCTTAGGCTCAAATACAGCTACTACATTCATATCATCGCTTCCCATATCAAACTTCCAAGGATTAGCAGTACTTACTTCAGTACCATCTTCTTCCCATCTGACAAATTCGTAAGCGTCCTCTGGAGTAGCTTCCAACTCCACCTCTGTATCATAATCATAATCGCCTGCACCACTTAACTCCTTTGCAGCTTCCTCAGGTTCAGCAGTAACACTTACAGTATATGTATTTACCTCGTACTCAGCAGTTATTACAGTATCTTCTGTTATATTCTCATGACTTTCATCCCAACCTACAAAAGTATACCCTTCTCTTTCAGGATCGTCAGGTAATTCTGCATCAGAACCATGTTCTACTTCCTGCTCATCTATTACAGTATCATCATAATCCTTAAATGTTACTGTATATTCTTTTAATTCAAATACAGCTACTAAATCCCTACTCGCAGTTATCGTAAATGTCCAAGGATTATCAGTACTTACTTCAGTACCACCTTCTTCCCATCTAACAAATTCATAGCCTGTATTAGCCTCAACCTCCACAGTTACTTCATCACCATGATCGTATTCACCCTCTCCTTCTTTTATCGTTCCTGCGTTCTCAGGTTCTATAGTGATCTCTACTTCATACTCCTTCAATCCAAATTTAGCTTCAAGCGTTCTATCTTCTGTTACTTCAAATATATAAGGATTATCAGTACTAACTTCCGTACCATCTTCTTTCCATCTAATAAACTCATAACCTTCTTCAGGATTAGCATATAATTCTGCATTATCACCGTATTCATACTCACCATCGCCTTCAACGCTACCTCCTTCTTCAGAAACTGCAGAAGCTTCGATATTGAAATTAAATACTATCCTGCACGAGTTAGATTCTTCGCTATCGTCAAGATCAGTTACCTTACACTTATACTTATTACCATGTTCATCAGTATCAATATCATTTATAGTATAATAAGGAGGAGCTACTTCACCCGCATCTACATAATCCCAAGTTGCACCATCGTCCTCCGATCTATACCACGCATATATCAATTCTCCCCTACCTTCAGCTTCTATGGATAACTCAACATTATCGCCTTCTTCCACTACCTTCTCATCAGGTAAATCCTCTATAATAGTAGGACCATCACCTGTGACTTCTAAGTAAGCTACATTAGAAGTAACTATCCCATAATCATTACTTGCCCTACACCTGTAGTAACCTGTATCACCAAATTCTGCAGACTCTATCGTATAATCAGTAACCGTACCTGATAATTCCGTCCAGGATGTTAAATCGACCCATTCAGATTCTTCTAAATCATCTACATACTGCCAGATCACTTCTATAGGTTCAGTACCAGACACTTCTGCATTAAATACAACTTCATCACCAGATTCCACTTCTTTATCCTCTGGATGATCTACAAAACTCGGTAACTGCTTAACTGTATACAATATGTTTTCAGATGTTACTTCACCTTCTACATTATCCAATTTACATCTATATAACCTTCCATCATTCTCGTAATCAGCATCTTCTATATCATGTTCTAAGATATAAGGTACTTCTGTAACATCACCACTTGCTCCTGCAACATCATCCCAAGTACTACCATCATCATCAGACTTCTGCCACTGAAAATTTATTACTGGAGTTCCTGACAATACCTCTACAATTACTGTAGTATCTCCACCTTCCACCACTTCTACTTCTTCTGTTATCCTCTCTACAACTATGTTTTCAGATACTACTGTCAACGTTGCAATACTCGTAGATACTCCTTCGATATTCGCAGGGTTAAATACCATACATCTATATTTACGTTCATGATTCACATTGTAGTCAGCTTCAATGCTCAAACTAGTACTTGTTTCACCAGAGATATTATTCCAATCTCCTTCATCAGGATCACTTTCATCGGTATACTGCCACTGGTATTCAATAGGAGTAGTGCCTTCTGCATCTACTTCAAAAGTAACTTCTTCACCATGAGACGCTTCTACGTCATCAGGCTCTTTTATAAATTCTAAAGAATCCACTAAAACCGTCAAAGTAGCAGGATCAGATTCTGCTTCTCCCCATTCATTAGATACCTTACATCTATACTGATTACCGTTATGTTCACTATAAATTACACTACTAATGGAGTACGCAGAACCTTCCGCACCTTCTATATCATTCCAAGTACTCCCTCCATCGTCTGAATACTGCCATTGATAATCCATCGGAAATGTACCACTGACTATTACATCAAATTGAGCATAATCTCCATGATATATGTCTTCATGATCTGGATGTTGAGTAATAGTAGGAGCAGTAGGTTCAGGAGGATCGTAATCTCTCCAATCCAGAAAATGCCGATAACCTTCTTCATAATAAGGCGTATCAGCATCAGGATGTATAATTAACCTTTGATCCTGCCATGCCATATGACTTACTTCTATCATTCTCATAGGAGCATACCATAACCTTCTACCCCACGTTACATTTTGATTCTCTTCTTTTTCTTGCTCTATTAAATCAAGCCTAATACCTCCAGGTCTCACATGCTCCAAGTATGTAAAAGGAGTCCTTACATTTTGCCATCCCCTACCATGCTGTACAAGTATAATACCATAAGGTATATCTTCGCCTATCTCTTCCCTAAATTCTTCACTCCAAGTTTTTACCATACCTTCATAAGGTTCAAATTTCTCAGGATACCACAATTCATTCAATCGCAATTCAGATAATCCTGGCAACTCTATCAATGCTCTTTCATCACTACCATATAATAATATAGCTACCTTCAGAGACCATATTGACCCCCTAATCCTTTGTAACGATCTAATATACTTAATATAATTCCTTTGTACGTCAGGATCATGATGATCCTTATACCTAAAGTTTAAGTATGCAGCAATATACGGTAAGAAGTCATCTCTAGGATCTCTTTCAAATGGTACTCCTCCGATACCTACCCAAGTATCATCCCTAAATTCATACAACTCATCATCAGGAATCATATATATCTTAGTACCTTCTTCCAAAGGTTCTTCTTCCCATAAATAAAAGTAATAAAACACATGATCCCAATTATCAAAATATCTACTAGGATCAACAATACCAGCATGCATCCCATCAGCATCTATCTGATCTATAACATCTAGCCTACCTTTACTGACCGCTATAAATCCATCAATTTCATTAATCTTATCAGCTATAATTCCTATCCGATTTTCATCTGACACATTACCATCCTCTAAAGCTAATTCGATAGTAAGTATCTTCCTCAATTCATCATACTCGACTGTCAAAGGTCTATCTCCTGAGCCTTGTTCTATCACTTCGATATAACCTTCATAATCAGATACCCTATCTCTCCACACTCTGATTAATTCATCATCATTCTTATCAACTATAACTGCTACAGATCTAGGTTCTGGACTATAATCCACATCTATAATCTCAGGGAATCTATGCACTTTATCATATAACCGATAAATCTCCGATGCTAACACTTCTAAAAGTACATTTAAATCTTCATTAACCTGCATCTCTGGAGATACATCGGACTTTAAGATTTCAAGTATATCTTTTCTACCACCTATATCTATAGTACGCATACTCATCCTCCTTCACCCAATCAAAATCCACACTTTTTAGATATGGAAAATGAAACGGACTCTTCATACGAATATGCTCTTCTAAACATTCAGGTTCTTTAATAAAAGCATGAAGTATACCCTCATGTGCACCTAATATAGCAGCATTTATACTAGATAAATGTATATGCCTACCAAACTCATGATGGATAGGTCTAAAAAACTCTAACATCCTCTGAGTAACTGCATAACTTACTCCTGCTCTATCACTTTCCTTAAAATCGTAAGGTACTGTTAACCTTATCATGAGATTAACAGGCTGATAAATCACTAAAGGATCACCTACCTGTACTATCAAATCATCAGGATCGGATGAATACTCCTCATCTTTGAAAAAACTCAGCCATAAGTCACTCCGAGGTTCATCATTCTCATCAAGCAGAAACCGTTGTTCATACCTTAAATGTAGCTCCTGATAAGATACCCTGAAACGATTCATCTCATCTTCTAAATCGAACAAGTATTCTGAACTAGGCTTAGGAGGTTCTTCAAACTCGCCACCTACATCATGCTCCATCGCTATCGGTAAGTATATCTTAAAAGGTTGCGTTAATAGATACATACTTACTGGCTCTTTATCATAATCGTATCCGCCATATAAAGCTTCTCCTATAACCTGCCTCCACATAGAAGTCCAATCATAAGCTGCACCTTTAGCAATCCCAGGATAGTTATCTAGGTACGCTTTATAATCCTGCAACGTTACATTCAATCCCATCCTTGAAGCGTCCTTTATAGCTGTATAAGTAGCTGTATCTAAATCCTGCTCAGGTTCATAACCTAGAGATGATGCATGATTCACAGTAGTCACTATATCTATTACATTCAAAGGTTCTTCTTCTTCCGTAGCAGGTACATCGTATAAAGACTCAGTTAATCTAGTTAATACTTCCGCACCTATCGTAGAACCTGTTGTAGTAATATATCGTATATCAATATTTACGTTATCAGGATCATCCACATAGCTCTGCCATGAAGGTCTCAATCTAACAAAGAAGTCTCCTTCTCTATCTTCTTCTATAGCATAAACTCGCTGATCTTCTGGCTCATAACCTGGAATTTCATGCTCCAACATTACTAAATTGACACTATCAACTTCATACCATTGTTCACCATCAATCACTACATCAGTAGCTCTATAAGAGATATCATCCACATTGAGAAATATCCTATTAAATTCATCAATGTCAGCTCTATACTTTCGACCTAAATCAACCTTCCTGCCTTCAATAGCTTCTACATCCACATAACCACCTTCTGAAGGCTCTATAGAAGTTTCTTCTATAGTATGATACTCTATCAATCTGTCAAGCTTACCTTCATTAGTAACTGTATAAAACTTAGGTATTATAATCGATCTATTATGATCCGCATAAAATCTTTGAGTAACTTTAGGAGGTACTGGAGGTCTTATCTTACCCATTAAAGGCTTCAAATGGGATATAACATTCTTTCTTTCACGTGCCCTAACTAAGAATGCTTCCAGAGCTTGTTTATCCATATACAGGTTTATCATATCCCCCATAGTAGCCATCAAGTTTACCAAAACATTACCAATATCAGCAGCATCATCAGAAGTCCACCTACCTTCTGATAACTCCTTACCTAATTCCCTCAAATAATTTTCTATCTCTTCCTTATCCCTTTTAGTATATGAAGGATCAAGTTCATCCCTTCTTCTAACCCGTTTAGGATCTACCATCTATACCTCACCTCCCATAACCATTTCATAATCTAATCTACTTTGATCTGCTGATCCTGCTACATAGTAATACATAATAATATGAACTTTATGAAAATCTTCGCTTAACCTACCTCTATCACCCTCAAGATATTCAAATTCAAACTTAATAATACTACACCATGGTGCCCATCTCTCCAATGCTTCCTGTATATACAATTCAGCACGATCCATCCACACTTCATCAAACGGTTCAAACTGTAATTTCTTTACCCGTGAGCCAAATTCTGGCATACCTAATATAGTTCCTAAAGGAGTTCCAATTATAAAGCTTAAATGCTGATTAGCTTTATGACCACCTTCCGTTACATTCACTTCTCCAGTAAATGGTGAGAATATATCAGGATAACCCATACCCCTTCCTATAATTCTTTTTAATCTATTATCTCTTTCTAAAGGCAACTATAACACCACCTTTGCCATTATACATTACATTTCTTTCTTATATTCAACGAGAGCTGGATCATGTTCATCATACCCTTCATACTCATAATGAGGTTCTATATATCTTTCATCTCTTGCATCAATCCATTCAAATTCATCTACTTCCGTATCAGGCTCTTCCTCGTTATCCTCTATACTAGGTGAAGTTCTACTAATTGACGTTTTTGACATCATAGAAATATCTGCGTCATTTAACGTGATCCTAGATACCACTTCATCTTCTGAAGCCACTATTAATTCTAACTTAAGATTCTTAGCATCTCCTTTTATATACACTTTATTGCCCGTAGACTCATCATGAGCAATAACATAGTAACCTATAGAACTATCCTCTGAGTCAGATTTACCAGATTCAAATGCTACCCCTGCGTACTCCCTTTTGCTAGTCTCATAAGGATTTCTAAGATCTGATTGAGTAAATAGTTCTACCTTCTCTTTACCCTCCTGAGAAACCATCCTAAATACCTGACCTGCTAAACCTTTAACCACTACTACAGCCTTCTCCAATACCGTACCAAATCCAAATTGAGTTCCCCATACAGCATTTCTAGTAAATCTCTTAAAAGTATTAGTACCTGACTTATTAAATATCTTATCAGTAGGACCTATCAAACCTACAGCTTGACCTACCCTATCAATCCACCAAGTTGACTCCCGTTCAGAAGCATCCTCATAACATAAAGTATGACCTTTACAAGACTTAAATACCGTACCTTTTGTAGGCTCATAAGCAGTTAACCTACTAGATGCTTCACGAGGAGTATCTAAACTTCCTGGAACTATAGTATATCCACCTGTATCTCTATTACGTACCGATCTCGATAACTGACCCATCGTTTTAGATTTTTTATTAAACGAACCATGAAAGCCTCCTATATATACAGGTTTTCTCGGATCACCAGCTTCAAACATTACCCATACATTAGAACCCACTGATACGGGTTCCTTCCTGCCTTCATCATGTCCTGCATGAGATGTGCATGCTTTCGCCCACGGTAAATCATCAGTATCTAGATACTTAACACCTCGCTCATTAGGTATACCATGTAAAAAAGGAATCCTAATCCTTACTCTACCTTGATCCAGTACATCATGATTCTCTTCTACCCTAGCTAAATAAACTCCATAATACTTTCTTTTCTTACTCCTATCTCTTGCCATACCTATTCCACCTTCCAATCACACTTCGGATCGAGTTGTAATAATTAAGTTCCTATCATACTCTCTTAATTTATGTCTTAACCTATCACGTTCTTCATAACATGCTGCCTTAAACCTGTCCCATCCTCTAGTTACATATTCAAAGGTGTCTCCAGCATAATGCCAAGTCATCGGACCACCTTTTTCACTAAAAGATAAATTGTCGTAAACACTTGGATCACCCGTACCCATTGTTAATACTACAGGGCAGGCAGTAGGTCCATGATCCATATGTCTTATTACATTAGGCTCTTTACCCATCTCATCCTTAAGAAATGCTAACAGATAACCTACAAATTTATAAGCCACATATTCAATACCGTTATAATACTCCATCCCATGCTTATTCATACATATCTCAATACCTACAGATGTGGCATTACAATTATGAGCATGAATCACCCTCTCATCTATAGGTACATGTTGAATAATATGTAAATCATCTACAGTAAAATGCCATGCTGTTCTACCTATCCATTCTGCTGGTATCGCCATCGCATTAGCATGATTATCAGCAGTATTACCTTCATAAGGACCTGCTGTATTATGAATCACTATATTAGATAATGAGTCCAATGTGCGACCCGTAATATTCTGATTGTTAATAGGTATGATATCTTCATAAAATTCTGCTCCCGCTATATCTCCTACTCCTATACGACCTCTACGCTCACCAAAAGGTTCCTGACCAGGTTCCCAATCTCTCATATGTTCTATTCTTTCCTTGATATCCTGTATACGTGCATCATGCAACCACGAAGAAAACTTATTCGCTCTTGATATACTAACTGTGTATCCCGACATATCGATAGACTCTTGGACTTCAAATACCGTATACAGTCCTGAAGTATGATGTGGATTACCATACCTATCTAATACAGTAACTCTTATAGGATGCAATAATTGCACATAAGGAAATCCTACTATCTCCATACTAGCTGTATATACTCCTGCATCCTTGCTAACTTCCGCTTCTATGTTAGCTTCCCAATCTCCTTTAGAAGTTTCACAGAAATGTGTATCTCTCTTATCGCTCCTAGTAGAAGGGTTATCAGCAGGAGGTATACCATCCGCACCTTCAGCCAGTTCTTCTAGATTCACTTCTCCAGAAGTTTCATCTGTGTAACCTACATTATCAACACTACCTCCTGTAATCTCACTATCTTTCATCAACAAACCTTCAAAATCTGGTGAAAAATTTAACAAGAGATTATGGAATCTCTCATCACCATGCTCCATATAAGGTTTACCTCTCCACCAATAAAAATGAGCTTGCTCTGCATCTTCCTCATAATTTGCTGGATGAAAATTTACCGTAGGAGTAGGATCTCCGTCATCATCTATCTCATCCGTTAAATACACTCTATAATCCCCTCTATTAGTCAACGCTTCACTAGCTATAGATATATCCGTTAAATACTCATTTATAAATACCATAGGATTCATATACCACGAATGAGGAGGATCCTCCATAATCACTGGTATAGTCTCTTCTATCCTGCCAATCTTCCACCCTTTAATTTTTGCAATCTCCTTAACTACATCAGATGGACGAAATTCCGTCTGACACCATTTAACTGCTTCTTCTGGTGGTGCCCTTCTTAACATCGATCTAGCTATATTAAACAAAGCTAATCCACCAGGACTAAATGGATTGTTAGGAGTTATCACATCATAAATATTACCAAACAAACCTAATCCAGGAGTCGTAAACTCAAAATTTTCTTGAATTGTAACTTCCTGACTTTCGATTTCTATGCCTACATAATCGTACATATTATTCAAATGATTTTGTAATCTTACTGGATAATTTTCATCTGTAGCCCATCGAGCTAAGTCAGCTATAGTTCTAGCTTTATCAAAACCTTCATCATTATCTATTATACTCTTTGTCGTATGATACCTCGGATGAACATCTCCTAAAGGTTCATAATTAACATATATAGAAAAATGATTTAGATGTGCTCTTACTCCTTCTTCCATGGAATCAAATACTTGATGAGCTCCTGCAATATTATCAGAACCTGGAGGAGGATTTGCTACCTTAATACCTGCATAATTATTAAAACTCGCATCTATCACTCCACCGAAATGACCCCAAGCTGTTTCATGACCTGACTGAATTATCATCACATCAGGTCTTATACGATCTTCGTAACCATGAGTATCTTTCTGCTCCTGCGTAAGTGAATAATACATATCTACCGCATCTACTAGGAATGATGTCGCACCACCTTTATCTTGTGCCACTCCATTCTGTAAATAATCTTTCATATCGCTTGGACTTACCGCAGGTTCTCCTAACAAGTAATCACCATTCTTAATATAATCCTGCGTAGGAGGCACTCCTGCTCCAGGATCACCTGGCGATGGATTAGTCCCAAAAGGTTGATCACCCATTTGAAGTAACTCCATAGGACTTTTCACACCCGACAATCTATACAACGCAATCAGATTCTCATCATCTTCAATATTAGTGTTAGATATACACCTTATAGTAAACTCAATACCCTCTCCTCTAAAATTCATATCATAACTCATTATTAAACCTGAATGCCAAGGAGACATTAAATAAGGTGCATCTTCAGGAGGATAACCTTCAGGTTCTATATAGCCATACCTAAATCTTATTGAATCTTCTTCTAGCATATGATCAACTATATAATCTTCTATAGTCTTATCACCATTTTCTACATCCATATAATCTTCCATCATAATATCTTCTGTATAAAATGTAATCTCTACTTGATTAGATACCCCTCCAGGCAATTTATTATAATTAAAACTTAACATGTTGTCACGAGTAAGAGTACCTAAACCTATATAATCATTAGGAGTTCCTATCTCCAAATCTACCTTCGGAATCATTCCTTGACGATAATTCTTAGTAAATCTTCTGAGACGTTCTTTCATATCATAATACATATCAGTTTATTCGTAACAACCCTCCTCTATCATAAACTACTGAAAATGGTGGAATCCTTAATACTGTACCCGTAGGTAACACAAATGGAAAATGAATATTATTAGCTACTGCTATTATCCAGTAATATTTATGACTAGGGTAAAATTCTGCAGCTACTAAATCTATACGATGCTCATACTTTGCAGGAACTACATAATCAATATCTTCATCAGTCTCAGGTATCCTAATTTCGTCCTGAGTCTCTCTAAATTGCCTACCTTTCTCATCGGTAAACTTCCTTAAATGATGATACCGTGAAATAGGATTATACCTTCTTGAAGTTCTATAATAATCCCAATCGCTCTTATGACGTTGCGGGAATTTACGAGACACTAAAACCACCTACCTTCTCACATGACTCAATCTATTTCGTATCATGCTCTTAGTCCACGGTTCATCTTTTATCTCTGTAAACGTAAAAGCTATCTCTACCACCGAGTATATCCCATCGATAAGAGGCTTCTGAAACCTCGCATCAGCACTATTCGGTACTGCCCTCATTCTTATAGAATCCCTCGTTGTAGCAGAGTCACCTGGCTTACCTCCTATACATACAAATATCTTAGGAGTTCTTACTACACTATTAGCATACTTCGGGAACGGTAACGATTCAAAGAAATGAACCACTTCCATAAAATCTTTATCTATATACTTATTTTCTTCTATCATATCTTTTTGTAACCTAATCGATAAACTCACCTGACTTGCCTGAGTATTCTGAAAAGCCATGAAAGGACCACTTCTCAAATGAGGCTGTATCTCTTCATAACTAGCCTGATTCTGCCTTTGAAAGTCTTCTGGTATAGATGATAATCTGATGGATTCATCGGTATTCAAACATTCTATATATAAATATGTAAAGTACCTAAAAGGTATACCTTGTGTCATAATACTAACCTCCCATCAATCATTAAATACCTGCCATAGCTTTCTCTGATGGAGTCCATCCTCTACTTCTACCTCGCTGTCTTTCTAAAAGATATTCCAATCTTCTATCGATCCTATCTAATTTATTACCTAAATTCTCATTCATCGTTCCTACCGCACTAACGACTGATCCTATATCTATCTCCACTCCTGCACCGTAAGAGCCTGAAGGTCTAGAATACGCTATACCTCCACCAAATCCTACAGGATCAGATATATAATTCACTTTACCTGACTTCAAATAATTTATCGGATCAATATATCTACCATCTTTATAAATACCTAAATGGAGATGATCGCCAAAGGAACGACCAGTATTACCTGACTTACCTAAAAACTGACCTGCTCTAACACTTTGTCCTGCACGAACTCCTAACTTATTTAAATGCCAGTAATGAGCTTCTGCTCCACCGCCTATTCTTTGATTAATAAAATTACCCCTACCTTGATTATAACCTCTACCAGTTCTTGTTATTCTACCTGAACCTATTGCAGGTATCGAAAATGCTCCAGGAATATCTATACCCTCATGAAATTCAGTTCTACCTCCTGCCGTTCTAAATCCAAACGGAGAACTTATACCTCCACCTTGACTACCTGGCATCCCTTTTAGCTCAGGTACGTAACGAGTATCTTCTCCTAAAAATGCCTGCCTAAATCCATCAGCAGTCATTTCTAGTATCCCTCTGTCATGATAATCCTGAGCTTTACGAAGTTCTTCTATGTTATGAGAAAATTCTTCTTGAGTAATTAAATTCTTTTCAAATAATTTTTGTTGTTGTCCCATCTCATCTGTTAATCTCTGTTGAGCATCAGCTTCTGCCTCTAATGCATTAAGGGCACGCCTACCTATTTCGAATAAACCAGCTCCTATAAGAGCTCCAGGTAAGGCTGCCATTATTCCTGGACTTACAATCGCTCCTGCCTTTTTAAGCCCTCCTACACTAGCTACCCAATTCTTCATACTACCTCCTGCAGCAGATACGGCTGACTTAGTAGCAGTAATACCTTGTAACTTCACCTGCCAACCCATTAAACTTTCTATATTACCTACCATCTGTTTAAGACTTCCACCTTCACCAAACCAATCCTCAAGTTTAGCACTCATTTCTATACTGAAACTCGCTATTGCCTCATTCTGTTCTAACTGTCTTTTCCAGTAATCAACATCAGCAGTCAGATTAGCCTCCTCGATCCTTTGTGCTAAATTTTCCTGACGTTCATCTTGTGACTTTCGAGCTTCATGCATTCTCTTCTCTGCTTGATCAGGATCCATACCCATCAATTCTATAGCCAATTCGTCATCAGGTATCATCTCCGATAGTAACTGACGCTGAAATACTTGAGGCATATCTGCTGATCTCCGCATGAAGTCAGTAATACCTGTTATCCATTCATCAGTCATATCTCTTGCATCAAAGTCAGGACTCAACATCTGTTCATGAAGGTCAAATACGTCCTGACCCATCATCATAGTCTGTCTCATAAGTAACTCTGTATCCTGAGCTATATCTCCTATCGCTCTAGTGCCTATCGCATGCATATCATCAAGAACCATTTCAGACACTCCGCCTAATCCTGCAAATGCATGTTCCACAGTACCTACAGCTTCTGCCATACTTTCTAGTTGGTCACCCGCAGCTTCTGTATCACCTTGAACTGCTGCCATCGTCCTTCTAAAATGTCTATCTAACTCACCTAGTACCTTATCACTTCTTACATGTAAAGTTTCATCAGTCAATCCAACCATAGTATCAGTTACACCAGCAATAGCTTCATTCGCTTCATCATGTAAGTAATGAAAGTCAGCAGTCATCTGAGATAGTTGACCAGAAGCTCCTGGAAATAATGCTTCAAGTCTCATCATAGACTGAGTCATACCTTCTAGATATCCTGTAGATCTTACTCCTAGTTCCCTAAATTGCTGAGTAAACGCTTCGATTTCGCCAGTATCATATAACATACCAAACTCTTTATTCAGCCTGAAAGCCTCAAGCCTCACTGCTTTAGTCTGATCAACTACTTCATCAAAAGTAAGCCTTGTCTCTCTAGCTAATGTTCTAAAACCTTTCTGAGATGTCTTAACTAATCCATCTACAGACGATTTTATCGAATCAACAGATCCTCCAACGCTACCAGCCATATCCATAAAACTTTTACTACCTTCTTTACTGGCTTTCTTGGCACCTTTCTTATAAGAATCATAAGATTCTTCTACTGAGTCTTCTATCTCCTCCTGGTGAGATATAACCTGATCAGTAAAATTTCTATGATGTAATTGAGATTCTTCTAATGCATCCCTTCTAATACGATTCAGACGATCATAATGGCGTTCTACATTACGTAATTCATCCCTTCTTTCTTCATTATTACGTCTATTATCTTCAGGCATTACATCTCACCTCCTTCAAATTACCTTTTCTTCTTACCCTTCTTACCTTTACTTCCCTTCTTTGCCTTACTCTGAGCTTCCTTCTGAGCTTCTTCCTTAGCCTTACCTTCTGCCTTTATTAGATCGTTAATAATATCTACGTACTCAGCTCGTTCAAAAGCATACATACGTTCTACATCCTCACCTATAAACTTACCATACCTAGTTAATTGAGGTATATCTCTCAATACATTATAGTACTTCTTAGACGCTGCCTCCTTATACTCCGCTTCCCTACCTTCTGTCAGCTCATTGTATATTCTATACTCCTCCAAAGTAGGTGGGACGAAAAAATTCTAAAGTTATAGGTATCACCACTTGCATGGATTGATTGCAATTAGCACAATTCAGTGTAGTAATATCTTCTAATCCAAAGTCCATCCATTTTCTTACCTCATTCAGTATATACGTAGAATCCATACCCTGCATACTTTCTACATACTGCCGATTCTCCTCTGGATCTTCCACTACTTCGTCATTAACCTTTACGATGTAATAACACAATCTTAGTATATACTCATTCTCATGACGAGGCACTTTTAAATCACCTGATAACTTTTCAGACCTACTCCTTATCAGGTCTAACCTCTCCGCAGTCAATAAAGGATTAATGTGAAGTTTATCCTGAGATCGAGGCAGTGTAATCTCTATAGGTTGTTTAAAATTCTCGTCTAGATATGTAACCTCTAAACTATCTAAGTCAACTATCACTTCTTTATTCAAGATACCACAAGACTGACATTGTAAATCCACTTTATAGGATGAACCATAAGTTACAATCCTCATCTTATAATTCAAGTAAACCTGATCGGCAGGAATGAGCTTGTCAGCATCAAAACCTTCTGGCTCACTAACGATCTCATTCAATATCCGATTCAAATTCTCTTGACTAAATCCACCATAAAGTACCTTCTCTTCCTTAGTAGTCAACGGTCTAATAGTACCTCTACCTCCAGGTATCATATCACCATATAGTTCTGCATGTCCTTTACTAGGTAGTATAAACTCCTCCGAATGATCAATAAATCCTGAAATCCTCACTATCAATCTCTCCTTCCTATTGTATTATTATCTTAAAATATTATCCGTAGCTCCTCCAATATCTCTCAGGATCTTTAGGAATCGCCATATCATACTGCACAGTAACTTCTATATCTAAGTTATCTGCCGAACCATGTTCCAACGTGCCAAAGTCCACACTCTGTGCCCAGCACCCTATAAGATCCCATTTAGCTGTAACAGTACCGTCTGGAGAGTACTCTGTTACTATGCCTTTACATTTATAAGTCTCAGCATGACCTATCATACCTGTTTCATAATCAAAAGCTAACTTACGCCATTTTCTAACCGTATCCTTAATCCTCTTACCTACAAAATCTCTCAAAGTTATTGTACCATCGCCCCATGATACGGTACCAGCATAATTTACACTAGTATTACCATACTCCACCTCAACTGCTTCTTGCTCTTCATTAGGTGCTGGAAAACTCTGTACTGCTAACTTAAAATCGTCAGGGAATGTTATATAGTCATTACTGATAAATTTAACTTCAAAGTGGTTTTGACGTTGCAGTTCATAATCTCTCTGATCCGATAGATGCCTAGCATCCCACTTCCTCATATACTTGACCTCCTTTACAATAAGGATTTAATTTTAACTAAATTCTACATCCTCATCGGTTAATACAAATTCAATAGTTATCTCTTCAATCGTCCGAGTAGGTGATATAAATATCTTCGCTGGTAATCTACCTAATTTAATATCTTCTTCTGTTATATTTAATCGTACATCATACCAATATACACCTCTATTTTCTTTAACCTTATCCATGTAATCTTCCACTCTGCTAGTCCAATTTTCCCAACTATCTTCATCATGAGGTTCAAATTTAATCTCTCTAGATACCCTCTTTACTACCGACTGAGTTTCCAATAATAACATTCTTACGTTCATCCGATCCCTAACAGTAGGAAAGCTCTGAGCAGTTCTATTACCATAAATCATAACTCCTAAGTTCTTTATAGCTATTATAGAATTAATTCTATTATCACCAGTGTACAATTGATGCCTTTCTTCTTTATTTAAGTTACGTACGACATCCACTACATCAATAAGTCCTCTGGATACTCCTGCATGAGCAAACCACGGTTGACTCATCTCATAAGATCTCGCATAAGCTCCTGCAACCACTGAAGACGGAGGGATCACTTGATGATCCCTAAGGTAATTGATATTAACAATCACCCATGGATAATAAATGCCTAAGTAGCTATGATCAATAGGCTCAGTAGGATCAACATTCTCTGGATCCGTAGAATCACCTAAATAACCATTATGCCATCTAGAAGTTAATCTTAAGCTATCCATGTATTCTTCTGGAGTATCTATAAAAATAGCTACATCCTGACGAAATTCTGCTAAATCTTCCATAGCTCTTATTACATCCTTATGCCTACCCATACAATCAGGAATAGAGAAGGTTCTTATATCTACTATCTCTTCGTGCTTAAACCCTTCTATTGCATCTATATAATCACTAGATTCAAGATCTTCGTAGCCATCATCACCACCATCCAGATAATACATCCCAGTTACAACTTCCTCATCTTCTTCTAATCCTTCATCAGCTAAATCTTCTAATGCTTCTGCTTTGATGAATCTTGATCCTTCTAATTCCGCTACAATAAAGTGGTGATCATCCTTAACTAAAGATACCTCTGGGTAACTTTCAACAGTTCTACCGTCATAATAAACTGTCAAGCTAAATTGATTCTGCTTGTACTCACCTTCCTCCTCGCTAGTAAGATCATCCACTAAAGATACTTCTACCGATACTTTATCAAAATATGTGCCTTTAGTATCACCTGTAATCCTAACAATATCTCTTTTGTTAGGAGGATCTTCATCATCTTTAGCTTCGATAATCACTTCCGATAGTTCTGCCTTTTCCTCGTCTCCTATTCTCATATATCTAAGTAAGTTCCCATGTTTCAAGTACATAAACGCTCCTAAGTTTGAATAACTCTCCGTCATAGGAAATCCTAATTGTCTAATAAAGTCCTCAGGTGAGTAAATATCGTATATCTTACCAAACTCACCTTTCGTAGCACCTCCTATAGTTCCATAAGGTACACCTATCGGAGAACCTTCCATGTAACCTGTATAATCTGTCTCTTTAGTAATAATTCTCGGACTTACACCTTTAGGCATAATCAATCTCCTCCCTTTAGCAATTTCTGCTCTTGATCCCATAATTTCTATACTACCAGGATCAGAAAACCTACTAATTCCAGGCTCAATAGTTCTTACTCTATAAGATACATTACCTACACCATAAACCTTATCTATTACACCTACATCCAAATAAGAATACCTTATATAATCAGGATCACCTTCCTTATCTCCTATATGAGTCCATCGACCTCCATCTATACTACGTTCTATAGAAAACTTTATATCTTCTACCTCAGGCTCAGGTTTTTCAGGTTGAAGTTCCCAGTATAAGCGAGGATAATCATTTCCATCATCTATATACCAAACTTCATCATCGTAATCTTCTTTAGTTGCTATATCCCATTCAGGCTCAAAAGTTTCTATGTCTTGCATTTCGGCAGTAGTTTTACCTTCTACATCTCCTTCGCCTTCCCCAATTCCAGTCTCCGTTCCTGAAGTTTCAGTATCCCAATAACAATTATGAACACTCTCTGCTGGAGGAGATTCCCCTAAAAGTCCTCCTGAATTACTTACAGAAGATACGGATCCTGTAGAATAACAATTCTCAATAGATCCCAAAGACCAAGAAGAACCACCTACTAAACCTCCTGCCCAACCTTCTGAAACTATAACGCTACCTTTTGCATAACAATTTAAAATTTCGCCGTCGCCTTCATTAATACCCGACAGTCCACCCACATGCTTCCTACCTTCTACATCCCCTACTGCATAACTTTGTTTTATTACTCCACAATTATACCCTACTAAACCACCTACAAACTGATCTCCCTCGACATTTCCTGTTGAATAACAATTCTCAATCTCAGTATAATCATAGTCAGTTAAACCCACTAAACATCCTACTACATCGTCAGATCCTTTGACATCAACATTTTCAATTCCTAAATTTTTAATCTTACAACCATCGCCGTGAGCAATCAGTGCAATGTAACGCTTACCTTCATGTTTAATTTCGCCATTATGAATTTTATAGCCATTACCATCAAGTATGCCTTTAAACCTATCTTCTTCAGGAAGAGTAGTTTCATGTAATCCACCAATAGGTTTTATATTTTCACCTTCTAAATCTATATCATTCATTAACTTATAATGAGCATCCATCGGAAAACTTTCATGCACACCTATCTTTTGTAATTCTTCTTTAGTTGAAATCTCTATTGCAGCTAAGTAATAATCCCAAGTAACTTCAACATCATTACATCTAACGTACCTTACCTTAACTATTGAAGGATAAGCTGATGTGATTTTATAATTGTCTTGAATTTTGTGGACTTCTTCATCGAGGGATGCGGTATAGATGTAGCCATCGGAGTCGAGTGCTACGGCAAAAACATTGCCAGTGTGTCCAGTGTATTTCCAGACGTTGTTGCCGTCGGGGTCGATTTTGTGGACTTCATCATCTTGGGATGCGGTATAGACGTAGCCGTCAGAGTCGACTGCTACGGCATAAACATCGCCAGTGTGTTCGGTGTATTTCCAGACGTTGTTGCCATCGGGGTCGATTTTGTGGACTTCATTTGCGGTGGATCCGCTATAGACGTAGCCGTCGGAGTCGAGTGCTACGGCATAAACACCGCCAGAGTGTTCGGTGTATTTCCAGACGTTGTTACCGTCTGGATCGATTTTGTGGACTTCATTATCTTGGGATGCGGTATAGACGTAGCCGTCAGAGTCGACTGCTACGGCACGAACAATGTCAGAGTGTTCGGTGTATTTCCAGACGTTGTTGCCGTCTGGATCGATTTTGTGGACTTCATTATCGACGGATCCGCTATAGATGTAGCCATCGGAGTCGACTGCTACGGCACGAACAGTGCCAGTGTGTTCGGTGTATTTCCAGACGTTAGAGCCGTCTGGATCGATTTTGTGGACTCCATCATAGGAGACGGATCCGCTATAGACGTAGCCATCGGAGTCGAGTGCTACGGCATAAACACTGCCAGAGTATTCGGTGTATTTCCAGACGTTGTTGCCGTCGGGGTCGATTTTGTGGACTTCGTTATCCCAACATGCACTATAGATGTAGCCATCGGAGTCGACTGCTACGGCATAAACAATGTCAGAGTGTTCGGTGTATTTCCAGATTCTGATTTCCTCGCCAAAAGTTATTGACACTTTAATCACCTCATTTTAAGTTATTTTAACGAACCTGAAGCCCGACAAAGCAGACTTCAGGTTCGGTTAGTTTAGTAGGTTTCGTCCATCTCCAGTTTATCGTTGTGTGTTTTAGCATTACGGAGTACTGTGCCCTCGCGGTTCCAGTCCTCATCTGTGTCTGTTAGACGTTCAAATATCGGCTCTTCTACAGGCTCATACTCAGCAGTGATTGTCATATCTTCTGTTACATAGTTCCAATCTTCATAGTCGTGGTCCCATCCTACAAATTCGTAACCATCCTTCTCAGGAACATCTCCTTCATCAGGTTCATCTGCTGATCCTCCATGATCTACCTGTTGTTCACTGATAACATACTGATCACCTTCTATAATGGATTGGAATATAACTGTATAAGTTTTGATCTCATACTGAGCTCTTATTACTGTATCTTCAGTAATATTTACGAGGCTTTTATCCCATCCAATAAAAGTCATTCCTTCTGGATCTGGAGGAGTAGGCTCACTTGCCTTACCTCCATGAGTTACTGTTTGAGTATCGATCTCATTATCTTCGTGATCTAAGAATACTACTTCATACTCCTCAGTCGCAAGATCTTCAGGATAACTCCAAGTAATCCTGATATCCGTACATCTCTGGTACCGTACTCTTGATACGTCAGGAACTCTTCCTAATATGACTTCTATTACTTTATCCTCAAAAACTTCTGCACTTCCAGTTACCGCATAATATCCTTCCTTACTTACCTGATAGGAGTATACTCCTCCTGGAAGTGGTACTCTAAAGGATTCTCTACCTAATGCATTAGTATCTCCTAATTCATCATCAAATACAACCTGAGCATCCTCTAAATACTCCTCATCCTGATTCATAACAATAAACTGCACATCATAACCTTCCATTTCTTCCATTATGATCGTTACCGTTTTATCGTCGTCAACCATCATAGTTCACCTTCCTATATCCTAATTATTAAAGTTTATCCCAATCTTCTTTATTAATCTTATCCACCACTTCAACTTCCCAGTCGATATGAAGGATAGTGTATTTTCCGTAAGGCATGAATATTCTAGCCTCGTCGGTCATAATTTCTAATGTAGATCTATGCAATCTACCGAGTTCCGTAAATCCTTGAACATCCGTATTATCGGTAATATCTCCTCTACTAAAGAATATATTAAAATGATACTGCTGACCTGTCGTAGGTTCCTGTACTAAAAACGTAGGCTCATCCATCAACCAAAATACTAACTCCTGAATTAGCTGCGTCATTTGTTGATCAGAAGTACACCACAAGTCCACTTGCCAAGGTATTTCTACTGGAACCCTCCTCGCCTATTACTCACTCCAATTCTCCTTCTTAATCTCTTCTACAGGTACTACAGTCCAGTCTATCTCTAATATCGTAAACTTACCATAAGGCATAAATACTCTAGCTTCATCAGTATATATCTCAGTCGAAGCCCTATGTAATCTACCTAATTCAGTAAAAGCTTGCACATCAGTATCATCAGTAATCTCACCTCTACTGAAGAATAGATTAAAATGGAATTCCTGACCAGTATTAGGTTCTTTCACAATCGCTACAGGTTCATCCAATAACCAAAACACTAATTCTTGAATTAATTGAGACATCTGTTTATCAGTCTCACACCATAAATCGATCTGCCAAGGTATCTCTACTGGTAGCGTCCTTAAGTACTCCACTACATCTTTTTCTTCTGTCTGCCTTGACTTCCTACCCTGCTTATACTCCTTCATATGCACATTCTCAATCATTATACTGAAAGGTTGTCTGTATAATGAGATCAACGGAAATTTAGGTTGTTTAGTCTCACTTACCTCAGAAGCATACTCCAATGCTCTATCAGTAGGAGCATAAACTGTATTAGGGTATACTTCCTGGAACTTATTAAGAACAGCATTATCATACAATTCTATACTCAATTCTAATCACCTTCTTTGTTAACATTACACAAAACCTGCACCCGTCTCTATAGCATACATATCCCAATAGTATCTAATATGCTTGCCCATAAAATAAGTTATAGGTCTAAACAAAGGTCTAGCAGGCATCTTCTTAGTGCCATACTCCATCCACCTTGCTACCCTATGCACAGGCACTAAAGTGCCAGGATACATCCTTTCTGGATGGATGCCTACCATATAAGTATTACCACGCCTAAAGGCAGCAATATTATCTTTCAACACACCCGTAGCTTCCCATATATTTAAGCTCAAATAATTCCTTTTTTTATATTCGTAATACTCTATACTTAAAGGTTCCCATATATAAGCATACCTCTGCCTATCTATAGCTTCTTGGAGTAAACTAGCCATCTCTACCGCCATAAACTCCGAAAACCTCCGTAGATGAAACCTAGCTTGATCAGGCAGTTCCATAGGAATTATCCTACTGCCAGGTCTCCACTCCTTGCCAAGAGGTTGTATATAAATATACATACCCCTTAATTTACGCCTATCGTATGGCACTATTATCCCTTCCTTTTACTACTTGCTAGTAAGCTCGCCAAGCAGGATAATCTCTCTGTTTTTTAATAATCTGGTAATTAGGATCGTGAGTATCAGCAGGGTCTATACCTCCATCAAAACTATATACCCCCGCATCCTTCGAAGTCATAATATCTTCTGAAGTATAATCTTTATGTATCTTTGCCTTAAAATACGTCAAAACATCTACTTCACCTACTATAGATGCTAAACTATTCTTATCAATATCAGCAGTATATTCTTCCTCTTCTTCATTATACTCTAACGCAAGCTTTATTAAAAGTTTTTCTTCGCTAGAATCGTAGCTTACTTCTAAATCTCTTTCCTCTTGACCTTCCGAATCTACCACTACCTTACCACGATAATCAGATTTTCGAAACCTACCTACTATAATCTTAGACTCTATACCTACTTCCACAGTTGCTACCTTGCCTTCGTATTGATGCTCCGCCCTAAAAGGATCCCTAACAGGAGCTAAATTACACGTTATAAATACACCCTGTAACTCATCCTCCACAGTATCTACAACACGAAAATATCTAGTATTAGGCTGTAACATAGTTTCCGCTTCCATCCTTATTATCATACCCCTCTGAATCGTAATAGGTACTAACCTTCCCTTCAACCCTTCCCTACTATAATTAGGGTATTCTGCCTCATATTCTATCAATTCTTCAAGGGTATCACACAGCTTATACACCTTAATCGGTATATAAGCTATAATAGGCAACAATTCCCTATGATCTTCTGTAAACCACCCTAAGTTCCTTAATATCCTAGGAGATGGATACCTATCAAGATGTATATACGTAACTAGAGAAGGCAAATATTCTTTTTCCCTATCTTGGTACATATCGGTTTCAAACGTATTCACCTGATGTATCTCACAGATTACACCCTTCAAGAATGCTGCCTCATTCATAAATCTTATATATTCTTCTTTCTCCTTCTGAGTAGGAGATAATCTACCAAATTGAGGCATCGAACATAGCACCTCCCCTAGTTCAATTACTTGTACTGCTTCATCAACCGACTAAAACCTTCTAAAGCTCCTTTAATAGTATCAGCATCTACTTCCTTTACCAATCCACCATCAGGTAAATATACACCCACACTATACTCTGCTATATTACCATCCGCAATCACATAAACCATATCGCTTCTATCGCTAATATAGTATATAACCACTTGGATGTCATCTATACCTATCAAACCTAAATCGCCCGCACGAGCCATTATCCAATCCAATTTACTCTTTTCATTAACTTCTTCCAACACACTTCTATCAATTCCCTCATTAAGGTAAGAATCATAAAGCTTCAAGTTATACCACCCCCTAGTAACTAACAAACTACACAAACCTACTACACAAACCTAATTCTTAAGCAATTGCCATATATTATACATAGTTTCATAACGTGACTCACCAGATAAATCTACAAACGTATCAGCTTCTATACCTTCTGTACCTCCACCAGCTACTACTGCTTCTTCATAACTCACATCCATACCACGTAAGTAGATAGGTTTATCTTCCCTGAAAGCCATAGGTTCTATTGCTGGAAAATCCGCATAACTGTTAATTACTATACCTATATCTTCCTTTATATGCTCATTCTTAATGCCAACTTCGTCAAACTCCCATATATTATACATAGTTTCATAACGTGATTCACCAGATAAATCTATAACCGCATCAGCTTCTATACCATCCATACCTCCGCCTGCCACTACTGCTGTATCAAATTCGTCATCTACTCCTCTCAAATATATAGGAGCATTCAATGAATACATCAAAGGTTCTACTGCTGGAAAATCCGCATAACTGTTAATAATGATAACTGTATTTGCACCTAATTCTTCATCTTCTTCTTCTTCCATATCTATTATCACCTGAGCTATCTCAGCTTCAAGCCTACTCAAATCAGTATACCTTCCAGGACATGCAGTAGATGCCCAATCACTATGTCCTGATACAGATAAGTCACCGTAGCCTGCACCATCTTCATGCTCTAACCATACATGCAATTCTGCAGCACTTTCATACTGCTCATCCGTAGGAGGGTAATCCTGCATATTACCACTAAATGCTATCCCTATATGAGTCGAATTCGCACTTGCTACATGGGCACCCCATACTTCATGAGGTCTCCCTACTTCAATGTCTCCATCTCTTCTAATGTGATAATGATAACCTACTGCTGTCCATCCTCTGCTCAAATGAAACCTATGATGATTTGTGATAGGTACATCACCACTAGCAGTATGATGATAAACTACTCCCTCAGTAGTATCTCTTTCTATATACCCTCTTACTGGCTCAATATCAAAGTAATTAAATTCGTCTTGAAGATACGTTGCTCCAGACCATATACCAAAAGCTACAGCTACTATTACTAAAGCTATCAATAATATTGAAGGTACAGGATTCTTCCTAATCCAGTCGAACATTACTAAAACCTCCTCCCTTTACTTCTTCTATACCTAATAGATTCATTCAATCGTATTTCCTCCAACATATCAATCATCTCAGCGATCAATTTGTGAGGTTGATCTTCCTGACGTTTCAAATAATCCATCAATTCATCCATATCACGTTTAACAGTAATTGTTTCACCTGTTATAGGATGCTTTACTACGATACCTCTACGATCGTCGTATTCAATATCTAACGAAACTCCTCGAAGATTAACTGTTACCCTACTTGAACTTATATCATCTATTTCTATCCTTGCCTTCTCTAATTCATCAGCTATATCATCAATAGTATAACTTTCATATAACTTCTTACGATTATACCTCGTTCTACGGACTCCCACAGATATTCACCTCCTACTCTTCTACTTCCAAGCAAGGCACTATCTCTTCACCTTCACCGATATCTCCACCCATATGAGTAATGCCAAAATCTATACCTAGTAACAACACCACTACTATAGCTGCAACTATTATCACAGATACTACCTTATGATTCTTGATCCACTCTCTCACTACTAATCACCATCCTTTCAAACTTTATCGCTATATCTATCATGCTTCCTCATAGATAATACCCACATATATACCATAAACGGTATAAACAATAATAAAGAGAATATATATCCCGACATTATTATCACGTTATATACTCCATGCAAAACTACAGGAATAAACAATGCTGGTAGTAGATACCTAACTTGCTCCCTATGTATAAACTTACTAAAATAGTAGCCCATGCTTATACCATATAACGCATGTGCAGGAGTAGCGGTAAACGCCCTTACTAATCCTACCTGCACGTCCTGTATAAGCAACAGATTCTCAGCTACTGAAAATCCTAAAGCTACCATCACACCATAAGTAATACCATCTATTTTTTCATTATAATGCTTACTACCATACAATATGATAAATAACGCCAGTAATTTAAAGAATTCTTCTATCAACCCTGCCGATATAAACGATTTATAGAAATAATGTTCAACACTAGGTATAAATCCTTGCAACTGGCTAGCTGGATAAGCTATCAAGAACCCTAATAACAAAGCTTCTATGATCTTACCGATAGGTTCCCTATTAGGATCAATATAATAAAAATATAATACTAACAGTACCGTAATTGCTAATGAAGGAATCAAAGCTACCACAGCATACTACCTCCAAACATTAACGAAGTCGTTACTACTCCCTAGTATACACATCATCACGATCTACAATGCCTAAACCTAACGTTGCCTTCTTGATCATAGGAGATATCCTAGGTATCCATTTAGAAGGTTTGCTTAAAATCATAAACAAATGTTTACACACATACCCTACACGTTCAGGATTAGTTATATCAGGAGGACGATGTTCAGGCTCTGTCACCTTTATATTCTGCTGAGTAGCAATATACGCAAACCTATAATGAAAGTCAGGGCATTCACACGCAACTTTTACATCAAAAGTATCCACTACTTCCTGTAAACATATTTTTATAACATGTGAATAAGAAATTCCCTTCATCTGAACATCCCTTCTATAAATAAACCGATCAGATTTCAACAAGGGTACAAAATTCTCAAACTTAACAGTAATACGATAATCTTGAGTACCTTTCACTAAAAAATATATCTGGAGGTGTCCCCTCTCCAATTCGCCAAAGTCAATACCGCCATAATCATCTATAGTATATTGTAAACGCTTCTCAAATCTACGTTCAGTATCCCTCTTAGCCATATCAAGTAACTCTTTAACAGTATATTCATATAAATACAACCTTAACCGACACCTCCTCAAATCCTCAAAGGTATTGTTTAAATAGTTTCAACCCATTACTACTACATAAGTAGAAGCATAAAGGTTCATCCAAAGAAAAAATATCACATAACTCTTTGTCCCCTAAAAGCTCCTCACTTATATATAGACTAAAACTTTCGACTAACCATTAACCATACTATCAATTATCTCCTATATCTACGCCTACCTGCATCCCTTTCTTTCATGCGAGATCTTTATCCTAACCTTCTACTTCTACTGCTCACGCTTCTACGATAGTCAGTAGACTCTGTTCTCCTTCTTGCAGGTCTTTTTGCCTTTCTATCATATCTTCTTTCCCTCATAGGTTTTCTACCTTCCGAAAATCTTACTCTACGTGTTCTATCAGAAGTTCTTCTAGCGGGCTCTTCCCTTAAACTTCTTCTTTCCCTTCTTTCACTATACCTTCTGCTTGATCTCTCACCCAAACTTCTGCCTCTACGCTCTATACCACGTTCAGGTCTCCTATAACCTCTGATACCGCCACGCTCACGCTCTTCACTCAAGCTTCTTTCACCACGTCTGCTACGTCTGCTTCTACGCAAACTCCTTTCTTCCATCCTACGAGGCTCCCTCCTTTCAGATAATTTACGAGATCTACGACCAGACCCCCTTCTTGATCCACCTCCGAAAGTCTCATTAATCTTTCTGTTGTCACCAACTACAACATTCATAACTACAGATCCCTCCTTTTCTAATTGTTTTACTTCAGGAATTATAACTCTAGCTCCAAGATTCTCATGCAAAGCATTACCCAATTCCGTTGCATTAATCTCAGAAGCAGTATCAGTACCTATACAAGCTTCCATATTAAGTATCCTATCGCCTACCTCATAGTCAAACTCCTTCAAATCCGCACCAGCATTCTGTAAGTACTCCTGGAAAATACCAGTAGACTTTTCGATAAATTCCCTAGTAATCTCGCCCACCTTGCCTGATACATCATCCACTTCTTCCTTATCACTCACAGCAGTACTAATAGTTCTTGCAGAATAGTCTCTTTCATCGTCACCTACCATCCTAGAAAACGTAGGTACTACCTCATCACCAGTTTGAGGATCTTTAATAGTCTCACCAGCATCAAGTTCACGTGGTAATACGATCTCAGCACCACTAGGCACAGTATAAACATACCCAGCAGCAGGAGAAGCCACAGGACTTAAATCACTACTCATACTAGCATCTGCATGAGTGCCATACATCTTCAGCCCTGCATCACCTGCTTGAGTAGGTTGCCTATAGCCAGGATCGATAGTATTACCATGCTGTTCTGTCAGCTTACCGCCTCGCTTACTTTCTATAGTCTCTAAAATCTTCATTTCCTTACTCATAGCTCATACCCCCCAATTTTTAATTTAGCATATCTTCAAGATATACCGACTATGACTAACATCTTACAACTACAATCTTTAATATACATACCTATCTAAGTAACATTATCCATAGATTACACTATCAGTTCCGCACTCTTTAATCACCCCACTAACGCATCAGCGTTCTTCATAATTTGTTTCCTTAAACCCTTCTCACGATAGTTAGGATGAGCTTTCAATGAATGATACTCCATAAAATTCCGAAGTTCCTCTTCCGTCATCTGTTCAATATACCGCTCTAAATCTTCTTCACTACCAAATTTCCTATGAAAAGATTCCCTTTCAGAAGTAACACTACCATCATCAGTAACGCCATCATCCGTGCTTCCACTAGTAACACCCTGACCTTCATCTACGCCCTTACTACCTTTTTCTACATCTTCCGATAAACTATCCCTTTTAGAAGCACCTTCTGCCTTATAATCCATCTTTAGTGATAATATCTTTGCTACATACTTGTAATAGTTAAATTCAGAATCACTACCAACTTCAAATACTTCTGCCCTACCTGGCTTAATTACTCTCACCGAATACGATCTATAAAGCTTCACACTCTTCTCATTTCCAGATAGGTTAGTCAATCTTATCTTATACATCACTGCACCTCCATTCGTAATCTTACCACCAGCAATATAGTTGCTAGTAGAGTAATCTTTATACGATATTCCTTTTCTTACTACCGTCCAATCAGTACCATATAAATGTTCTAAGTAACTTTCTATATTATATGGGCAAGGATACTTCCTGCCTCTTAATTCCACGTACCCTTTATTGTCAAATAAATAATTAGGTAAATAACTTCGAGGGTACTTTAATATCCAGCCTTTTGATTTAGAATTCCTATTCCAGAATCTTAATACAAATTTAACACCAAACTTCCTAGCTACCAACTTCACAGGTATATCATTAAACTTTAGTATCTGACAATTAAAACTCCCTTTCGATAAATCTCTCATTAACTTCTTCTGCGCCTTCTTAAATTCATCCACAGTAGTCTCTACATCAACATCACTATCCCATGGTATAGGTTTACCATCCCGATATATCCCTAATAAGCAACCACAACCCAAAAACCAGAATAACCCGCAATCATTTAATACGTGAGTAAACTCTTCTAAACCCTTCATCACTTAAGTCTTTTCATCAACGTTTCCCAGTCGTATATATAATCAACAATAGCCTCAGTCACCATACGCTGTGCATCGTGTAAAATCCCTTCAGCTTCTATCGCACCATGTTCCACAGGTTCAAGATCATGTAACTGCCAGAAGTAATCGTTTATTTTCCTCCCATACTCACTCGTTCTTTCAAACACTTCTATACGATCTTTTGTAGTAACACTATAAACACCTTCTTCTACATATCTATCATAAATCTCAATTATTAAAGGAAATAATACCTCGCCTAAAAAATCCTCATTTTCCTCTTCTAAATAGTCTGCTAACCTAGAATACTCTGGAATTTTTATAAGCAAATCTACCGCCTTCATCACCTTATCATCTACACGCTTTAACTCCTCCAATAACCCATCCAATAATGACAAAATATCCTGCTTCATAACCATTCCTCCTCCTTAAAAATAATCTGGATCTTCACAAGTGTCCCAATCGCCAGGGTCTACCATGTCTGCAGGTATCCCAATATGATCGAAAAACGCCTCTACGTCGTCCTCAGATTGAATATATAGATCCGATTCTCCTCTTGCTTCCGTGCCTTCCCACACTTCTAAATGACCAAAACGGTTATATTTCCAAGTAATTAAACCTTCATGTAAATTCGATAACTTCCTACGCAAAATAATCACACCCCCCGTTATTCTAAGGTTATAGCTCACCATCAGCCTGTAAAGCTTTCTTAAAATCCGCAACTCCCTGCTTAGCGTGTATCTTAAAATTACTAGCAAAATCTTCTATAGCAAACACTGCTACCTCAACCATATCTTCTAACATCTTTCTCTCTTCATCTTCTGGCAGATTTTCTTCATAAATCCAATCACGCCCCTCATATAGTGCATCATTTATACATATACTATATTCCTTAAACGTAACAGGCAACCTATCTAAAAAATCAATCCACCCTTGAGCTTCCGCAAGCATCCAAACATCATCAAACGCTTCCCTAAAATATGGAGTTATCAACATAACTCAAACACCTCCTATAAAAAATTACTCACCTAACATATCCACTAAGCTCATATTTCCATCTTTCTTATCGTCAACCTCCAACCACTTTAACACAGTATTACCTTCATAACCCTGTTCCCATACATACCAAGCAAAACACATTGTACTCCTCCAAGGCTTACCATTATCATCAACAGAACTACCATTTCTTAAAGGATTTACCCTATCTTTAAAAACATATACATATTTTAAAGGAGACATTTCCATGAAAGTACCCCTCTTCTGACCTTCCAAAGCTTGTATTTTAATAACTTTTTTTGTAGCTACCTCCAACGCCTTTTCTGCAAACTCCTGAAATAACTTAAAAGGAGGATTAGTAATCACAGTAGAATAGCTATCCCAAATCGTATCCAAAAAATCAACACCACAAACACCATAACCCCTATCAATCAAATCTGAAGAATAAGTTCTATCTTCATCAAGCAACTTACTTATATGACCCGCACCACAAGCAGGCTCTAATGCAGGATATAAAATTTCTTCTACGCCCAACAACGCCTTCGTTGCTTCTTCTGGAGTAGCATAAAAATCGTCGTCTACCCTGCCCCTCGCAGAACTACCACCCGCAAGACTAGCACCACTCAACGTAGCCACCAAAAATACACCCCCAACATACCTTCATAATATTTACTACTACCAAAACTAACCATCCAGCATATCCATTAAACTCATATTTTTACTACCATTAACAATATCGCCCAACCTATCTGTAACTATTTTACAATACACTTCTTCTTTTTCAACGCCTACCCACTTTCTACCTAAATCCTCACAAGCTAACGCTGTAGTTCCTGAACCCAAAAATGGATCAACAACCAACATACCCTCATCACTATGTATCTTTATTATATTCTTTATCAACTCTATCGGCTTTTGCGTTTCGTGATACCTCTTAAATCCCCCACCGCTCTCAGAAGAATATTCCTTAACACAGCTCTCGTATCTTTCATTACACCTATTAAATATCCAACCCTTACCTTTTACATACCATTGCATCATCTCTACATCAGGAACATACCTCCTATCCCTATTTCTAGGCATAGGATTCTTTTTCTTCCAAACCAAAGTATCTTTATATTCCAAGCCTACTAACCTGCATATATCATAGAACTTACAGCATGGAAACCTCGGACTTTAGTCCGAGGAGGAAATGCTGCTTATGCCACCTCCTTTAAGAAAGTTTTTGCTGTTTCTACTAACTTTAACTTCTTATAACTAGCCGAAGCATGGATTTTTGTGCCATCTAATAACCGAAGATCAAAGTAACCGTTTTGTCGCCTACCAAATATAAAGCATTCTTGATTTTTGTAGAGAACTTTATCAAATACTCGAAAACCTTTAACTAAATACGGCGCTTTATTCGGCTTGCGCTTGCCACCCTTGATATTGTTAAATTTATGTAGTTGGCGGTTATTCTTGCGTACCTGTTTAATTCGCAATTTACTTTCTAGTGGTTCAGCTAAAGGATTACCACTTATACAGCGAGCATCTACTGCATGAGATTTTGGCAAACCATTCTCAATGCGAGTACTCTTGGTAATATAACCAAATGTCAAGCTCACATTAGAATGCTTTTCTTTAATCCTATTGTAGATAAACCATCGCAGTATCGTAGCTTGCGATTCATCCTTAAATCCTTTATCCTTCGGCTGGAAGTAGTTTTCTAAATTTTCTTTGTGTAGCTTGTCATGGCAAGTTTTGCACAAAGTTATAAGATTGCCTGGACGATCTCCTTGTGTCTTCCGACTTCGAATATGGTGAACATTTAAAATGTTGTCTTTCGATTTTCCTTTGCAGTATTGGCAGGTGTGATTATCACGATAAAAAATATACTCACGCACATTCCAGAAGTTCAATTGTTCGCCCTGCTGATACTGTTCACCCTCAATATCAGGGTTCTTTAGTTTCTGGATATCGAATTGTGCTACTTCTACTGTAATCTTGGAAATCGGCAGGATCTTACATACCATGTCCACCAGCTTCACATGAGCATCCACCTTGTTTTGAATTGAAGGCGGCAACCAGCCTTCGGGTTTCTTGCGGTTGTCAAAACGAGGTTGACGGTAACATGTCTTGCGATTCCTTCGTGCCCTACGTGCTTCTTGTCTGGTGGAGATTAAACCTTGAATGTCAGTTCTCAGTTGTGTTTCTGCCTCAAATAGCACTTCATTTTCTGTCGTTGCTGATAATCCTACATGCTTAGTACCAGCATCTATTCCCAAGTTTACTGGTTGGGTGTAGTTATCGCTTTCGTATAGCAGTTGAATTGTAAACGGGGTTCTTTGCACCACTTTGGCTAAACCATCTTTAAGAAAGTGCCTTACCATGCCATGTTTCTTAGTTGGCATTAGTGGTTCTCCATTAATGTTTAAAACATAAACCATTTAAAAAACTCCTTTTAGAGTATTCAGGATTTCTCCTGTTAGAACCCCCTCGCCTAAGTTATATGCGGTTTTTCCTTGGCTCCACTGTCCCTATCCCTGCAGGACTGTTTAGTCACCAACGTAGCGCTTGGAGCTGGAGGAGCACCCCAAGATACCTTTTCATTCGCACATAACGTAGCTCTCGTAGAGCTTAGGCTAGAAAACCAGGCTCGCTTTACAAGCCTCGCACTTTAGTGCGGGGTGGTTGACTAATTATATGCGTCTTACTATACCCTACTAAATCATAAAATATAAAATATTTGTGATTTAAATTATAATCCTTCCTATAGTATAAACGATTTTTAACCCTAAAATTCTCATAAAAATTTTTAATACCTAACAAACAAAGAAGCTAGGGAGCAGGGAAAACAGCACATTAGCACAGCAAATTCCCTACTCCCACACTTCTAACCACTTATAGCTAAAATAAGAAAGTAATATCTTTCTACATTACTATCTTATTAGCTACCGTGGTACTCACCAGGTACAACTTCACCTTTGACATAGAGGTCAGAATTAACAGACTTCTTAGCATAAGAAGTAGCAAAGCCTCTACGACCAGTAAAGTCATCACTCATGATTAGCTGAGTAGTCATTACAGGATAGTATGGGCAATATATATAACCTGCATCAAAAAGCCCAGTGCCTTTATAACCACCCAACCAATTCTTAGGCTCATAGAATGGGTTCTTATAGAACGGAACACCATTTATGAAACCACTGAGATGAGGACCTACAGGGTCACTACCAAAGCCAGTACCTTCTGCACGAGTAAATCTAGTGCTAGCTTCTATAATATCCGCTACCATAGTGCCACCTACTGCAAAGTTCAATGAACCTCTTTGAGTTCTCTCAAAGATGGCATTGCCCGCAGCAACCAGCTTATGATAGAAAGTATCATAATGATCCTGTAATGTGATAGCTGAAGGAGGAGTCTGATCAAAGATCATCGGATCCTCCGTTGCTGACGCTATATTACGCAGGTCATAAAGCACTTCACCATCAATCTCGTGCTTAACTTCAGAAGCAATTTGAGCTACCAAAGCTGCATTGATGTCTTCACCGTAATCACGCTGAAGGTCAACATTGACGTTGCGAGTATACCGAGTCCGTATACTCTCTCATAGTTTCCTATGAGATCAGACTATATCATACCAGAACTTATGAATCCTGGTTCCTGCTTTTCGAGTTCCCACTATCTTGGAACCCTACTCTACTCCCTATCACTTGTCAGGATAACAAGTGATGGTTTCGATAGTCGTTGAACCTCCCTCTATTCGAGGCTTGGCTGCTGGTCGTCCCTGTATCTCGATAATTTTTGAGCTATCACGCTTAGGCTTATTTCATCCTTACGTTGTAGCTTATCGAGCTTATGGGATGTTCCAGCAATTAACAGGATTTAAGCTGCACTTAACCTATCAGTTCATGCAGCGTCGAATGCGTACAATGCACGAAGCTTCCTACTTCTAGCACTCACAGGAGAAGTCTGAATCCGTACGTCGATTTGAGGCACAGTAGCAGGTGCTCTCTCGTTGTTAAATTCATAAGATGCAGTTACAGGATCACCTGTCTCACCATCGAATACAAGCTTATACTTACCAGTATCGTATTCGATAAAGCTATCTGGCTCAAGATTCGGGAAGTTACCATTGCCATCATCCTTAAACGTATCAGCACCTACATTGATTTCAACAGTGCCAGGACGTACAGGAGTCCATGACAAGTTACCCTCGTACTCCTCACTACCTTCATCACCGATGTCTTCTTCTTCAACTACTTCTGAAGAATACCAAACATCGGAACGAGGCTTACGGAACGGAGAAGCAAAACTAGTACCCGCTTCTGTCTGACCCTTATCAGAGCCATAGACATACTGGATATAACGTACCTCTCCTATGCGATTAGTCATCGGCTGTACAGATACAATATCGGGAATAATCATTGACGGTACAAGAGCTGTTACTAACTCGTTTTATCTTATGATTCATCCGATTCCGATGAATCTCTTACGATTTCTCGTAAGAAGAGACCATATCATCATCCAATACTTGGATGCTCCCTGTTTCGGATTCTCTTGAATCCTACTCTACTCCCTACCACTACGTGGTGGTTTCGATGGTCGTTGAACCTTTATCCTAATTACATCTAGGATACTTGGCTGCGGATTGTCCGTATATTTCTTAACCTTGTTACCGTACCATTGGAGTTACCCAATGCCACTACTGAGTCACCTCAAATAGCTTGGTAGTTAAGAACTTTGGGACTTTCCCGCAGTTAAGGGAGTTCTTTAACTATCTGTTACCAGATAGTGCCACCGAGTTGTTGATGGCGAACTTTTTAAAAGGTCCGATATCAGTAGGCTGCGAGACCTCATAAAGTCTCTCATGCTCGCTGATCCTTCTCTGAGTATTTTCTAAAGCAGTAGCAAGCACTACCTTACGATCAAAAGATAACTGCTTTTCTAATGCTTCTTCGACTAACTGTATATTCCTATTCCATTTCTGAACAAGAGGAGTAGAACTACGATTAAACTTGTTCTGCTCTTGCTCAATTAACTTAACTGTCTTATCCATAAGGAACACACCTCCAACTTAAATTATTTGACATTTCTTATGATGTCTTTAGTCATCTGATCGCTACTAGCAGAACCTGATTCAGAAGAAGTTTTACTACCACCGCTTTCTTTCAGCCTATCGTTTCCTCTTTGTAGTGCAAAGGGAAGTTTCTTACTGCGACGGTATACATCATCGTAGGATTCCGCTAAAGCTTTCAATTGACTATAAGTAAAATTGTTAGGTAGCTTCTCTCTGATAGAGTCAGAGGTTATTCCTAACTTCTCAGCGTAATAATCCACCGCAAACTGCTCATAGTGTGAGTAGTTCTTAACAGTTTCATTTAGCTGAGAAACCTTTTGCTCTAACTTCTCATTCCTCGATTTATAATATTCTAAGTTATCTTCGGATTCATCAATAAGGATAGCATTTTCTTCTTTCAAATTTTCTACTTCTGAAGATAGTGTCTCCAAAGTAGATTCATAATCGTCTATAAGGTTATCACGGTAATTAATATCATCATCATATTGTTTACTTAAGTTATCATAATGCTTTTTATATTTATTCACCTGCTCCTGCAAATCTTGCACTTCACTAGCTACATTATGATAACTTTCATTCAACGAATCTAATTCACTCTTATAAGACTGAACATCTTCGTTTTTATACCTTAATTGCTCTTTATACTCTTTTATCTTATTTTCATAACTTTCCTTAGTATTCTGTAAATCTGCTTCATAACTTTCCAGCATCTGTTCTCTTTCGTTTACAGCATCATATAGCTCCTTTATTCGTCTATCTTTCTTCTCTAATAAATCTTCGTAACCGTCCACTTCGTTTTCTAAATCTTCTATGTAATTATAACACTCATCAAGTTGCTCCTGCAAACCTGCAACAGCGTCCTCATACCCTACGACCCTATCGCTAAGCTTATCCTTAGTTTTCTTTACCTTACTAAGTTCTTCTTGTAGTTTCTTAAACCTATCATTACCTTCCTTACCTTTAGGCTTCTTCCCAGTCTGCAATTCCTCTATCAGTTTACTATTCTCTGCCTTAAGATCCATTATCCGCTTATAAGCTTCATCTAAATTAGTTCTTAAGTTCTGTATTATTTCATCATTACCCTCTACAGGAGAGTTAGAGCGATCTGTTTCCAATAATCTCATCTTAGATTCCAACTTCTCTACCAAAGTTTTATACTCACTACTACCACTAGAGCTTAAAACCTTCTTAAAATCGTCCAGCTTCTGTTTATCGTTACAATCTTCTACCAAATAATTAACTTCAGCTTCCAAAGATTCTTTTAGAGACACAACTCCAGCCCCTACAAGTTCTTCACTTGTAACCTTATCTTTTGGCATCCTCGCAACTTTATTACTAGGTAACGGTATAATATCAAAGGTTACAAAATTATAACTATGTTCATCTACAGTGCCATCATTTTCTACGCTGCCAGAACCTCTTGAAGATGCACCAAGCTTAGAACCGTAATCTATGAAAGTTTTAAGTATCCTACCATTAGGAGTATTAAGTATATCTACAGTTCCTATTAACCAACCCCTGCTATCATCTAATCGGAAATTCCTAATCGCATGAGATACTTCAGGAAGCTTTACCTCTAATCGTTCTTCTGGATGATGAGCTTCACCAAACAAAGTTTTCGTTTCTAGCATCTCTTTAACTGTCGAAGAATTAATAACCGAATCCCATAACGAACGGGTATATAACCTACCATTCCTTGTATGTTCTTGGTAATCCGCTAACGGCATATCAAATGATGCAAGAACTGTACCATTCCTATCATCAAAATTTTCATGCATCTGTATATCACTAGATTCAAATATAAAATCATCTTTTAGCATATATTGCGTAGCCATCTAATCACCCCCTTTTCCCTCATGAAGCAATTCAGGGAACAAATTCGTAATAACCTCAATTATCGAATCCTGTGGAATATCTCTATTCTCAAAAAATTCATTTAAAATACCCATAGCCAAGCCTAAATCAAGTTCTTCATAAATATCATCTAAACTATCAGATGTCATATCGTATTCTATTAAAGCATGAGTTATTAATGATGACATCGCCTTAGCTACCTCTACATCAGTATACTGTTTAGTTTCCACGATCCTTTTCAGCGTCTTATAGATCGCCTTTGACCTCATCTCATGACCAAAACGTTCTTTGATAGGCACTATATGCCTATAATACTTCGATTTAACAAGATCCTCTGGAATTTCATCATAAACCACTACGTCATCTATAATTTTATTAATATCTTCCCTCTCAAGTTCGTCAGTAGTATTATTATATAGTTCATACAATCTCTCTAAAACCTGTTGCTTATTATAAGTCATCATCATATTTTCCAAATACATCACACCCCTTCTTCGCCTTCTTCACCTTCTACTGGTAAATTAACAAACTCTTTAACACTTTCTTCATCCATACCCACATAATTTACCAACATATATCTTAATAATTTAGTCTGATCAACATCAGCGTCTCTCAAATCAGTAACCAATCGTTGAATCTGACTAGCTACATCAACTTCTGCTTTCTTATCTTCTCTTCTCTGCACCTGATCGACAGAAGAAGGAGGAACCATCTTAACTACAAAATTATTCACCTGATTATTTTTACCATTAGAAATTAAATATATATTAAGTAAAGTTTCTAAACCTTCAATTAAAGCAGAGACTAATCTCTTAATAGTTCTAGAATAACGTATATCCAACATAGTTAACCGTGAATCTGCCCTATCTCCTGGAATAGCTTCCTCAAAACCCATAAAACTTTTTGGTATCTTCAATCCCGCAAAAAATTTATTATTAAAATATTCTATATCTGTCAGCTTCTTAACGTCATAATCAGCACCAATTGTATCTTCTTTTATCGAACCTACATTATCTCTCACTGGAATTACTATAGGTTCACCAAACATGCCAGGACTTCTCACTATCGAGTATTGATCCTGATCCATGTTCATCTTCTCCGAGAATGATAAAATCTGTTTCATCTTAGTAACCATCTGCCTAACTTTAGTAGGCTTCTGCTTACCTACTTCTAAACTGATTATCCGCACAAAAGCAGATTTAACAATTCTCGATAAAATTACCGTATTTTCAAGAGACCTCAATATTCTATAAATAGATCTTACTTCCCCTAATAAAGAAGAACCTCTTGCTACTTTAAATATACGTTCTGTACCTCCGCCACCCATACCTGGAAGAGCTGATTCATCCATCTCGTATAACACAATACTATCGTATCCCTGACCTTTATCTATACTGAAATGTACAAATGACATAGGATGATACATTTTCACTTCTTTTTGACTTAACCTATAATAAGCTCTCACGCCTTCCCTATCTGCCCTACCCGCACCTTTGTCTACATCATCCTTATCTACTTCCACAAATGCCACAGTTTTACCACGCTCTACCAAATTAAATATAGTAGAAGGATCATCAACCGTCTCCACATAATCCTCCATATTTGAAGGTGTATCTTCCTCTTCGCCCTCACCATCTTCTTTCTCATACCCATCAAGTCTTTGCATATTCACACCTGTCGAGCCAGGATAATCTGAAATTTTTTGAGCTTCACCGCCACTTTCAAAAAACACATTCAAATACAAATCACCATATTTAGCAAGACGATAAGCCCAACCCCAAATATTTTTATCCACATCTAATGCTTCTAAAAATTTATTTAACTCTTCTGCCAACTTATTATTTTTCTTAGACTCTACCCATACCTTCTTCGAGGTATCCATATCAATCTGAGTAGCATCATCCGCATACATCTCTAACGCTGACGATATTATTACGTCCTCTTCCATAATATCATATTCATTATACCTATTATGACGCTCCTCAGAAATATTCCGTAGTTTTTCAACCACCTGCCACATACTTTTATCATCAGGCATTGCATTAGAAGCAACCGCATCTTCTAGTAGTACCGACATATCACTCTCATACAAACTTTCGTCTCTACTAGACTGACCACTAGAACCTGAACCTGATCGTGAAAATACACCTTTTATGTTCTCTAGTAATCCCATGCTACTCCTCCTTAAATATATCGTCTTGATCAATCAGCTTATCTATAACAGATAAAACTTCTTCTGAATTAACTTCGAGTTGTACCTGAGAAGTATCATCATTTAAGCTTTCAATAACCGACCTAGTATCTTCTACCGACTCTACTAAAGCAGTTCTCAAATCAGATACTAAAATATACCCTAGATGAATTCCATTAACTCTAAGTTCAGATACGTTATCAACAGACTCCAGTAAATTTACATCAATAAATACAGTATTATTGACAGCCAACTTCTCAATCAATTCTGCTTTAATATCGTTATCAATATTATTGCCACTTACAGCTATATCTATATGTTCTACCACACCGCCCAATAAATCTCTATTCTCCCATTCACAAGTGCCCAAAGATATATCATCATCTTCTTCTTCGCCACTATCTTCACTACCTACTATCAATTCTATACTGCTATCCTCAAAAATCCTTACGGTATAATCCCTGCCAGATTTCTTTACATCGTTGAAATAAGTTTCAATAAATCCCTGCTCGTCATTCTCTACGTACTCTAAGTCATTCTCCACATCACCTATTAGGGACTTCACTACTTCATACAATCTTTCTTTAGCAGTATCCCTATCGATCTCTTCAAATAATAATGACATAAATACACCTCCTAATATTCTCTATTAATTATCAGTCAAATCTCCATCCTTCACATACCTTCTTTGAATCTCTGGAAGTATCCTATAGATGACCCTCCTCGCTATAGCTAATTTTACTCTATCAGGATAAAACGTTCCCTCAATAATCCTCATCATACGCCTCCACATATGATGCTCACCTTCTATACCCCCCTCCGCTTCAGTATCAACCAACCAAAAATAGATTAAAGCACGTATAAACCTTATAAAAAATTTTTTATCTATAGTGATATAATCCTTACCTACACCTTCTTTACCATCAGCCAATATATATCACCACCCAATCATTGCTCGCACACACTACAATACACTTCTGCTTCTTCTTCTGACATATTAAGATCATACTCAGCATGACGCATACATTCATCATATGACATAGCTACAACATCAGCAGGATAAGCCATGAATGGTATTGATTTTACAAATGGACCTACTGAAGTAGGTTGAGTGATCTCTTGCATATTTTGATGACTATCATATATAATCCCAAAAGTCCTCTTCTCCACCTACATCACCCCTCATTTTAAAAGTACCTTCAGGTAATCCTGATGCCATCGCTAATGACGTGATCTGATCCCATATGTAGTACAATTCTTCTACATCTTCAAAATCTCTCTGATGAGCTTTATTACGATAATGAAATAAAGTCTGATAATCAGCAAATCTATTATCATATTTATCGTCCTGCCTCACTAATCTTCCTACAATGGCATGTCTACCGTCAAGAATCCAGTCGGCAGCTAATCTTATATCATAATAATACCCACTAACATCCTCTCCTTTAACATCAATGGATGCTACTTCATCATCGTCTGTATCCTCTGTTAGTATTAATAATTTATCGTATCTACGTTTCACCTAAATCACCACCTATCAAGATAAGAGTACCTGCTTCTTCGCACCACATTCACAATCTGAAGTCCTGCACTGCTCACATACGTACTCCTTCTTAAATTCTCCACAATTCTCATTGAGTTCCTTCTTCATAAGAGAACCACAACATGCACACTTATTAGACTTATCAGCAGTCATAAATACCACCCTTTCACTTATTTTACGGATTTCCTTCCCATTCCTTCTTTTTTCTTTACATCCACTAACTTCTTATCCTCATCATTCTGGCTTTCAATCTTATAATATATGCCATTATAAGGATCAACGTCTCCGCCTACTTCTACCTTAGTACCATCATTCAATAAAAACTCTAACCTGTTCTTACCTACATCTTTACAAGCCATAATAGTTTTACCTTCACACTCTTCAATATTCTTCTTCCTGCCATTCTGATTAGCTTCTACAACTAATGAACCATACTTACGTCTCATTTCAAAAACACCCCCTATATCAATAACACTTAAATAGTTTATTTAAATTCTTCCGTACCAAAATATTTAGTAACCACAGACTGAAAGCCATACGGAGAACTATCCGTTATTATGTCTTTAAGATCATTTACCTCCTCAACTAATGCTTCATATATTGCAACTCCAATCTCCTTCAATTCTTCATTTATATCGTCCTCTCCAAAACCCGCCGTCTCCAATATAATTTTAGCTTCTCTTTGAATACGCACCAGAAAGTTTTCTCCAAAACTTTCATGCTCATCGTAGATTATATCACATACACTCTCCACCTCATAGAAATAGTTCTGCCAATAACTAACATCTTTAAATTTATCAATATTAAGTGATTCACTAATACTCTTCTTACTCCCCTGACTATATTCTGCCACTAATGATTCATAATTACGTCTCATCTTATTCTCTATCCTTTAACACATTCCATCTAAGAGCCACAGGAGTTCCATGACTCCCTGACTTAGATTCTTCATAAACCACAACTACCTTCTTCTTATGTTTATTTGAAGCATAATGATACTCATTAAATACTCTCGGATACTCATCCAAATCTTCCATCTCTTCAGGGTCAAGATCGATACCATCCATCTTGATCACTTCAAATCCTTCATCCTTATTACCAGCTAATACATAGTCGGCATCCTCCCTTACATCCTCAGGCAAATATTCTCTACCTACCAGTACACGATCCACATCCAAATGTTCCTTACACATAATAAACATACCTCCTTAAAATTAAAAATTTAATAAATCTAACAATCCTATTTATCTATATATCATATTACATCCTATCTAACAGATATTCCTCAAAGCCAGCAAGTTCATCAGGCAATATAGACAACGGTTCACCATCGTCAGTAGTAACTATCACACTAGGATTACGTAAATAATGCTCTGAATCTTTATCTACATACCTAGATAAATGCATTAAAATATCCTCGTAATCCCTCATAGTAAATTTATCAAATGTCTCTATAACATCCTTAGCAATCTCTTCAGCAGTCATTGCCCTAAACTCCTCATTCAATTTATACATATTTCTACGCATATCTATACACCTCCCTTAAAATTAGCTAAACCTTTAAACTTTTTATAAATCAAAAATAACATTAGGAAAATCATATCAATTTGACACTCCCACCACTAAAGTGGCGGGATTCTTGAGTGATTAAACAGCAGTCCATTTCTGGTAGCTGAGTACGACCTCAAGTTTAGGATGTGTCATCACCCCTCCCTAATAACGTATAGCTACTAGGGCACCTAACCTGTTACCAACTAGGCAGATTGTGCAATATTGCGAGCAGCATTCAAATCTGCATGGATTTCATAATTGCACTCTTTACAGTGATAAGTGTTACCCTGGCGGTTGGATTTTTTAATATGACCACAACGATGACACTTTTGCGAGGTATAGCTGGGATCTATGTATATTACATTAATACCTTCCAATTCAGCTTTATATTCAATAAAGTTTTGCAATTGTTGAAAAGTCCAATTATGGATATTTCTATCTGCACGCTTTGCACTATTGACCTTTTGACGAATACCTGAAAGCTTCTCCATAACTATGGTGCCGACACCCTCTTGCACGGCAAGATTAACGAGCCATCGGCTAATCTTATGGTTTTTGTCAGTCATTCGTCTCGATTCTTTGTTATTGATCTTTTTGA
>Ga0207421_10000423_pt1 | contig 54363 bp, 97 predicted proteins | sample SodLakKL_010_SED_4_FD_187542 | JGI IMG/M metagenome (GOLD analysis project Ga0207421, IMG submission 187542) | Alkaline sediment microbial communities from Lake Tanatar, Kulunda Steppe, Russia - 8KL_010_SED (SPAdes) (version 2) | ecosystem: Environmental > Aquatic > Non-marine Saline and...
GGCGGTGTCGTTGCCGACCTGCAGGGCGAGCTCGGTCAGGAACGGCCAGGGCTCGCCGCCGCTGTCGTTCACGTCGCCGAACCCGATGGTGAACGGGGTCAGCGACCCACGGGCCTGGGCCTCCTCGATGAGCCGCTTCACGATGAACCCCGGGGTCACGCCGGGCGTGACGGACGGGTAGGCGAGGACCTTCCACGGACCGGCGGAACCGCCAGCGCCAGTGAAGCTGCGGTACAGCACGTCGCCGAGCTCGTCGTTCTCGTCGAGGGCGATGATGGTCACGAGCAGCCCGCCAGGGTTGGGACCGCCGCGGGGAGGGGCGTTCTCCACCTCGAACGCGATGAGGTGCTCCTGGCGGTACAGCTCGATGTCGACGGTCTGGAACTCGCGCCAGTAGTTGCCGGAGGCCACCTCGATGCCGTCGAAAAACGCCCGGTAGGCGGAGGTGGCGGTGACGAACATGCGGGCACGGCCCACGTTGCCGGGCGAGGCGAGCAGGTCGAGCTCGCGACGGAAGTAGTTAACGCCGACTGTGTTGCGCTGGTTGCCGTCGACGGCTTCGCCCCAGACCCACTCGGCAGCGCCATCGGGCCAGCCCTCCGGGAGCAGCCGGTAGCGGGCGATGTCAGCGTCATCTTGCCGGCCGAACCCGTGGTCCAGCGGGGTCACCCATGCGCTGTCGTCGTAGTCGCGGGCCATCCATCCGAACAGGCGCTGGTCGGTCGGGGGGGCCTCCGGGTCGAGGCCGAGGGGCTGGTACACGAGCCCATAGTTGAGCGCCATGGCGACGCCGGGGCCGGTGACCTGGACCGGGTCCCAGACGTCTTGGCGGGTCCGCTGCTTGCGGCGGATGAGCCAGGCGAACCGCTCAGCGTCGCCATCGTCGGCGTCGACCACCTTGATGAGGTTGTCGCCTCCGAGGCAGCCAGGGTTGGCGACCAGGAACGGCGCGTCGTGCGGGATGGTGAACTTCCCTGCGCCGAGGTCGGCGCGCTCGTCGGCGAGCTCGATGCCGTAGGGCTGGTCGAGCCGGCCGATGAGCGTGACCAGGTCCTGCTCGTACACCTCGAGGCGGAGGTCCATCACTCGCCCATCGTGAGGATGAACGGCACCGGGACGCGGACGCGGAGGACGCCGAGGGCGTAGCTGCGGGGCTGCAGCTCGAACGTGAGGCGCAGCGGCTGGATGCCGAACTCGTAGGTGTCGCCCTCGCCGCCATCAGGGACGGTGAGCTCCGCGGCCAGGGTCGCGGAGCCCTCGCGGATGGGACGGATGTAGGTGTCCTCGAACACGCGCCGGTTCTCGAGCAGCCCAGCAGGGCCGGAGGCGTGAGGGACGCCGGCCTGGTCGGTCGCGCCGGAGAACACGAGCCGGATGCTGTACTCAGTCTCGTCGTCGATGATGGGGCGGGCGGACCGGCCGGCCAGCCGCTCGATGGTCGGGTTCTCCCCTCGGAACGCGGGGGACTCGAGCAGCGGGGACAGGTCGGGGGCGCACCAGGCGGGGCCCTGCAGGGGGACCGTGGCGATGACGAGCGTCCCGTAGCTCTCCGAGCAGTCGAGCGGCAGCGGGCAGTCGAGGTCTGCCATCATCGGACTCCAGCGGGACGACGGAACGGCTCGTTGAGGTAGGCCACGTCGCGGAGGCCTTGGACGGCCTCGCCGGCAGCCTTGACCGGGTCCACGGTGTAGATGTTCTGCGTGACCTGCATCGACGGGCCGGAGCCAGGCGCAGCCGACGGGGCCACGTCGCTGGGACGGACGGGGCGGGAGGCGTCGCCGGTGCCGAACCCGGACTCTGGCATCGGCGCGGTGACGCGGCCAGCGTCGACGACGCCGTTGGCGAACCGCTCCACCTCGGCGATGGCCGAATCCATGTTGGCGTGAACGCCGAGGGCGAGCCCGCCCACGACGTCCTCTCCGATGTCCGCGAACACGCGCGAGGGCGACCCGGTGCGGAACAGGCGACGAGCGCCGTCGACCATCCGGCCGCCCACGTCGCGGACGGCGTCGACCGGGGCCATCGCCATCGATTTCAGGCCGTCGACCAGGCCCTGCAGGATGTCCTTGCCGACCTGGAACAGCATCTTGCCGACGTTGCCGAGGGCTTCGATGATGCGGCGAGGCAGGTCACGGACCCAGGCCACGAGCTCGTTGAACTTCTCGATGGCGCCGTCCTTCACGGCCACGACGGCCTCGATGAACCGGTCGCGGAGGCCGAGGGCGGCAGCGACCGCGTTCTCGACCATCTCTCCAATGGCCTGGCGGACACGGACGGTGAGCAGGACCCACTCGACGATGGCGCGGTTGACCAGGTCCTTGACGCCCTCGACGAACCGGGTCGCCAGGTCGGCGACCCACTCGAGGACAGCGGACACCATCGCGGTCACGCCCTCGATGACCTGCTGGTGGAGGTTGGCGACCCACTCCACGGCGCCGGTCACGAGGCCGACGAACGCCTCGATGGCGCGGTCCTTGAGGTCGACGAACCATTCGACGGCGCGGCCCACGAACCCGCGGATGGCGTCGACGACCTGCCCTTCGCCGCCGGTGATGAGCCGGTACAGGATGGCGAGCGGGTGCCATTCGGTCAGCCAGTTCCAGACGGCCTGGAACCCGGCCTGCATCGCGCCGATGATGCGCTCGGGCAGGCCACGCAGCCAATCCACGACGGCCTGCCAAGCGCCGGACACGAGGTCGACCAGCCCGGACCAGAGGCCCTTGAGCCATTCCCAGACGGCCGAGGTGGACTCCTTGAGCCAGTCCCACGCGGCACCTATGGCGGCCATGATTTCGTCGCGGAAGTACCAGAGGATGGCGACCACCGCGATGACGGCCGCGATGATGAGGAACAGCGGGTTCGTGAGGATGGCCATGCCCAGGGCCTTGAACCCACCGGCGGCAGCCTTCAGCCCACCGACGAGCTTGCCGCCGAGGCCGCCCGCCAGAAGCTGGCTGGCCTGGTTCGCGCCGAACATCATCGGCCCGAGGGCGCCGAGGGGGGCGGCGACGAGCCCGGCCACGTCGGCGACGCCGGAGAATCGGAACGCGAGCCGCTCCATGCCGGACTGGAACCGCTGCAGGGGCGTGAACGCATCGCCGTAGATGTCGGCGTTCCGCTCGATGACCCCCGACGAATCGCCGACGAGCTGGTTGTACTCCTCGAACTGCTCCGCGGTGATGCCGAGCGTGTCCAGGAACACGTTCATGTCGCCATCGGCCTCGCGGACAGCGCCCTGCAGCTCGCGGCGGGCGACACGGCCGGTGAGGCCCATCTCGCGCTCGAGGATGCCCATGGTCGCGGCGGCCTCGTCGATGGACAGGTCCAGGGTCCCGAGCTCGGGCAGGACCCGCTGGACCGAATCCAGGAACTCGCCGACGCCGGTGGTGGTCTCCTCCTGGATGAACCCGAACGCCGTGAAGGCTTCCTTCGGGTCGTCGATGTTGAACGCGGCCAGGACCTTCGAGCTCTCCGCGAGGGCGTCTGCGGACTCGCCGGTGGCATCGCCCACGGTGTCCCACGCGGCGACGAAGTCCATGAGCTGCTCGGTGTTCTGGATGCCCTGCTGGCGGCCGATTTCCATCGTGTTGAGGACCTGGTCCAGCGGGCGGGTGACGTTCGCCGAGGCGGAGGCGAGGTCGCGAATCTCGTCCTCGGTGGTGCCCAGGGACTCCGCGAGGCGGCGGGACTGCTCGGTCAGCGGGGCCTGAGCGCGGGCGAACCCCTCGAGGCCAGCGCCGCCAGCGGCGGTGCCCAGGGCGCCCTGGACGGACCCGAGCGCGCCAGCGAGGCCGTCGAACGCGCCCGAGGCGGACTCGAGCTCAGCCTCGATTTCGGCCCCGACCCCGTCGAACGCGGCCACGATTTCGCCGGCCGCGTCCTCGGCGTCGCCCACCAGGCCGCTGAAGTCGGCATCGGCGTCGATGTCGATGTCGATGCCGGACAGCTCGCCCTCCACGGCCGAGGCGGCGTCGCCGGCAGCGTCGGACAGCTCGTCGAACGCGCCATCGGTGGCGCCGGACAGGCCGTCAGCGAACCCGTCGCCGGCCATCTCGCCAGCCTCGGTGAGGTCATCGACCACGCCTTCGCCGACCTCGGACAGCCCGGCGCCGAGCTCGTCCGCGGCGACATCGGCAGCCGAGGACACGGCATCCGCGAAGTCCTCCGCGAACGGGGATGCATCGCCGAGGATTTCGACGAACACCTCGCCGAGCTTGGACACCGGGACCTCCACCGCGGACGCTGCAGGGAAGTCTACGGTCCCGAGGCCAGGCCGTTAGGTAGCGGCCGACGATGCCGCGCGGGAGGCTTGGGTGAACGCGGCCATTTCGGCTTCGGCAGACCAGGCGGACTCGACGCCCTCGAGGTCCTCGCCGGCAGGGACGTCCTCGAGGCGGGCGTCAATCTCGGCGCGGCGCTTCTCGTCGGCGTTGCGGACCAGGAACCAGTAGGTCAGGTTGCAGAGCCGGTCGATGGGGAGCTCGAGCGGGTCGACGCCCTGCGCGGCACACCACCCATCGAACACCGACCATTGACCCCGCGCAGCCGCTATCAGCCTCTGCGCGGACCAGTAGGGCGGCCGGTGACCTCGCCGACCAACCACTTGACGATGCGGCCCAGGTCGGGGAAGTCGAAGTCGTCCTCGGGGTCCTTCAGGCGGGCGATGAGGTAGTCGTTGTCCTCCTCGGACAGCCCGTCGGACAGCCAGTCCATCGCGGCCTTCGCCGGAGGCTTGGACTCGTCGTCGTCGTCGAACAGGTCCATGACCATGCCCGACACCTTCTGCGGCACGAACCGCAGGGTCCGCTCCTTCGGGGTGTCCTCGTCGAGGGTGAACTCGAGCGGGTCACGGCGCTTCTTGGCGGTGGTGAAGCTCTTCACGGGTCGGGCTCCTCGGTGCGCACGGTGCGCCGACGATACCACCAGCTCAGGTGAAATCCTCGAGCAGGAGGCGCTCGGCGGCGCGGCGCAGGAACTTGTGACCCACGACGCCGCGCACCCGGGGGGCGAACACCATGCCCACGCCGCGGACCGGGAACCGGAGGACCCGAGCGCGACGGGGGACGATGTAGCCGGTGCCGTTGCCGGCGGTGCCCTCGTGCTGGAACTCGGCGTGCGCGACCTCGGTCACGACCCGGCCGCGGATGAGGTTGCCTTCAAGCTGGACCGTTTCGGCCACGGTCGCGTTGCGCATCTGGCCGGTGTTCACACGGCCGGGGCCGGTCCACCGGGCGCCAGGGGCGGTCGAGATTTCGACCTTGGCCTGGTCGGCGACCTTGCGGGCCACGGCCTGGACCTTCGTGGCGCCGTAGTCGGCGAGGTAGTCGCGGAGGGCCTGCTGGTCCAGCTTCATGGTGAGGTTGATGGTCACCATGCGGATTCGCCCTCGCCCTCGCCCTCGCCCTCGAGGGGCAGCTCGGGCACGCCGGACAGGGACCCGAACAGGCCCTTGAGCGGGTCGGCCGGCAGCGGGTCGCCGGCCACGTCAGGGTCGGCGCCCGAGGGGACGAACCGGCGCTCGTCCTCCGGCGTCGCGGACACGATGGTGAACAGGCCGTTGGCGGCACGGCGCAGTACCTGGTCGGTGAGCTCCACGGTGCGTTCCTCGCCGACCTTCCAACCGGACAGGCGGACGTTGGCGCGGACGATGGCGGTACCCATGGCGGGCTCCTCAGTCAGGACAGGGGCAGGCGGGAAGGGCGACCTGGATGCGCCAGCGGCCACCGACGCAGCCGCCGTTGGGGCCGAGCGGCTCCCAACCGCCGAGGCGGAACACGCCGGGGTCAGCGTCCTCCCCGAACAGGCAGCACAGGATGGCCTGCAGCATGAGGTCCCGGTCGCGGGACACCTTCTCGGCGTCGGCGGTGACAGCCTCGGGCGAGGGGGCCTCCATCTGGTCGGTGACGGTCGCGGCGCAGCGGAGCAGGGTCAGGACCATGTTGGCGCCGAACCCGTTCGGGTGGCACCGGTGGGCGCCGGCAGTCTCCTGCGGAAACTGCTCCGAGGGGAACACGCGCTCCACGGCGACCGCGAGCTGCCCTTCAGCGCCTCCGTCAGCGACGCCGCAGGCGTCCCAGGGGACGTCGGCCCCGGGATGCCACACGACGCGGCAGGCGGGCACTCCCGCGGCCTCCAGGGCATCCTCCGCGCAGCCGAGCAGGGCCTTGGCGCGGATGGCGACCACGTCCATCATCACGAGCTCTCGTAGGTCGTCACGGACGGCCGCCGGGAGCGGGGCAGGTGAACGGACGACCGGGCGTGCGGACGGGTGACGGACGCGACCCAGGAATCGACGAGCCAGAGGCCGGTCTTGCCTGCCTCGAGGCCGTCGAACGCATCGAAGATGGCGACGGTCACGCCCTCACGGGACACGGACTGCGTGATGCGTTCCGGTAGGCCGCAGCTCTTGTCGCCGCCGAGGGCTTTTGCCATTTCGCATGCGAGGACCGCAGCGGCAATCTGTCCACCGGCCGGGACAGGGACGCCCCACCGGTACTCCACGGACCAGGTGCCCTCCGCCCCTGCAGGCTTTGACAGGTCCTGGCAGCGCGGCCACGACCCACCGTCGTTGCGGATGAGGGACCTGCGGTTGTCGACCCGGTAGGCCGAGGCGGGGACGACCTCGCCATCGACGACGACCTCGACGACGGAATCGATGGGTCCGGGCAGGTCGATGGCGGACACCCGGTTGCACGAGCAGAGCTCGCCGCACGAGGTGCAGGTGATGTTGAACCAGCGGCCTCCGACGAGCGCCGGGGCGAACGGCCATGCGTCGCCCACGGACGGCAGGAACCGGTCAGGCCGGCCAGCCCAGCCCTCGTAGGTGGTCGGGCCCTGGGCGCAGTCCTCGCGGCATGGCCGCACGGTCACGGGGCAGAGCCCGAACACCTTGTTGGTCCAGTTCCAGAGGTAGGTCACGGCGGCAGTCTTGACGGCCACCGGGTCCCCCGAGCCCGCGAGCTCAGGACAGTCAGCGATGTTGGACAGGGGCCAGTCGCAGGGCGCGCTACTCAACAGGGGCCTCCTCTACTGGCAGCCGGGGACGGACCAGCAGGCGACCGAAGCTGTCGCTTGGGGAGGCGACGTCGGGGTGCGTGACCTGAAGTAGCCATCGACCCACGCGGAGGTCACCATCGGCGGGCTCCCACTCCCACACTCCATCGCCGAGGTGGCTCATCTCGACGTCCAGCAGGGGGACCCCGGGCCCGTCGTAGGGGCCTGCCAGCAGCGACGCAGCGACCAGACGAACCCCAGAGGTCACGGGCACGCCATCGGCGTCGAGCACGGTCGTTGTGAACCGCGCGTTGGGCCCGTAGTCGCCCTCGAACCGCTCCAGCCTGTCCATCTCAGGTTCCGAACGTCGTCGACCCCGGAGGTGTCTCCAGGCGGCCGTCGAGCTTGACGGTTGCTGCCATGAGGCTACCAGTGGGGGCTTCGAACCCGGCGCGATTCAGCGCCGCCGCCACCAGCGCACGCAACCGAACCGTCGTCATGTCCGACGCGGCCACCGGCGTCGACAGGACCGTAGCCCCATCCGAGGTGATGACGACGACCTCGAGCGTCGCGGCCTGTGTCCGCGAGGGGGCCGGCAGCGTTCTGAACCTAACGGTGAACGGCGGCACGAGCTCTGCGGCGACGAGCGCAGCGCCGTAGCCGCGGGTCACGAGCAGCGGCGAGCCGAGCCCGCCGGTGATAATCATGGCGCAGGAACCCGCTCGAACGGCGCCGTCGAGGTGGGCTGGCCATCCGCGCCGAACAGGTCGAACGTCTGCAGCGGGGTGATGCCGTCAGCATCGTAAAAGATGAGCTGGTCATCGACGATGCGCCAGCGGCCGCTGTCAATCTTGCGCAGGAACTCGACGCCGCTGACGACGTCGTCCTTCTCCTCCAGCGACCAGACGGAGTCGGCCGGAGCCGACCCGTCGACCGTTACGGACTGAGTCAGCGACGAGCGCTCCAGGAACACGGGAACCGTGAACCCCCCGAGCGTCGGGGTGAACACGGGGAGCTCGGCGTCCTCTGCGTACAGGTTGCCGACCACGGTGAGCTCGCCATCGGCCTCGGCGGGGCGGATGCGCCAGCCGTTCTGGTTCTGCAGGAACACGTAGGCACCAGCCGTCAGGTCACCGCCGAGGGGGTCACCGCCGAAGATGCGGAACGGAAACGCGAACCGGTTGAGGACCTCGTCGTTGAGCCACTGACGCTTCGCGGCGGAGTACAGGTCGCCGAGCACGTCGACGGTCTCGACGGCCGGCTCGATGACGATGAGCCGAGCCGGAACCTGGAACTCCACGAGCTCAGGCATCGGGCACATCCGATGGGGAGAGGTCCACGACGAGGCCCGCCAGCAGCGCGTTCCACTCCTGTTCCTCGGTCATCTTCCGGCGGACGATACGGGCGTGGTCGCCCTCGTCGCCGACATCCCAGGTGCGGCCGAACTCCGACCACCCCAGGAACCATTCGTGGCTCTCGAAGTAGCCGATGACGGGCAGGTGTTCGGCCTCCGCCGGAGGGCCGTTCTCAGCATGGGTCCGAGCGCGGTAGCAGGCATACCTGACGCGGGAGCGAGGGAGCTCGAGGATGTCGGCGGCCGTCATGCGCCGGCCACGTAGTTGCGCTCGAGGACGGCGTTGACCGGGAAGTTCAGCCCGACGGCCCTGGTGATGGTGAACGAACCGAGCACGTACTGCGCGGTCTCCAGGCCGATGGCGACCACCGTAACGCTCGCGTTCGTGCCGAGCGTCCGGCCGCCCTGGACGTTGTTGTCGTAGTCGAAGGTGAACGGCACGGTCGAGGTGGTGATGGAACCCGCGATGGGCGCTCCATCGGCGTCGTTGACCGTGACGGCGTCGACGGTGTCGAAATCGCCGGAGGGCGTCGAATCGAAGTACATGCGGTACTCCGAATCGGCGTCGTCCACGAGCACGGAGTTGAATACCAGGTTCCCGGCGGCGATGAACGGGAAGGTCCTAACGGTGGAGGACAGCGGGACGTCCTCTGCGTTGAGGCCACCGCCGTCGACCGTGATGTCGGACAGCTCGATACGAACCGCATCGGACGGGTCGAAGTTGCGGATGACGACGCCGGGGTTCGACCGCAGCGTGTCCCCGATGAAGCCAGCGAACGGGACCGCAACATTGCCGTTGACGACGCCGTAGCCGTCGAGCGCGACATCATCGTTGATGTCCGTCGAGCGCCGGAGCTGGCGCTGCACGAACTCGTAGATTTGCTCGAGGTTGCCGCCATTGCCGTCGACGACCCGGTTGAACGCGTACCAGTCGTCACCGATTTGCTCTTCGCCGGAATAGGACTCCCAGTTGCCTGCATCGTCGGCCCGGGCTGCGCCCGAGGTGTGCCCAGTCGTGCAGCGGTACCAGCGGCCATCCGCGGGGTCCTGGACCACGTCGTCCGCGACGAACGCGGTGGACGCCGCCCAGGTCGTGAACCCCTGTCCGCGCAGGAAGTCAATCTCCATGCCGGTGTACGGGGCGAGCGAATCGATGTCGCCATCGGACGTCTCGACCTTGATGTCGACCTGGTTCGACAGCGGCAGCCGGAACACGGCGTAGTCAAGCGCCGGCAGGTTCTGGTCCAACAGCAGATTCGATTGCGCGTAGGTCTTGCCCTGCTCGCGCAGGAAGATTTTGAAGAAATTCCTGTAATTGAACGCCCCGTCCTCGTAGATTTGGACGGGCTCGTTGATGGGCCCGGTGTAGACCATCGTGTTGGTGGACTGGTCGAACCCGACGACCTGCTGGTAGTAGGCGCGGTCCGAGGCGGGGTCGTCCATCGTCCCCAGGGAGATGATGGTCATCCACTCTTCCTGCGCAACACCGGCGGAGTCACGGACCGCCCAGCCACCGTCGCGGAGCAGCTCGATGGACGTGGCGTCGGCCCAGGTCCAGCCGTTGATGAGGTCCATCTTGGCTTCAGTGATGGCGTCGAACGGGAACCGCAGCGTGTTGAGGTCCGACTCTTCGAGCCAGAGCTCCTTGCACTTCGAATAGACGGCCTGCAGCGTCACGCCGGAGGTCGTCGCCGGAGAGCTGTCGTCGAGGTTGCCAGCCGCGACGAGCTGGATGGTTCGAAGGCTGGTGTCGAACACGATTTCGGTTCCGCGAGCGAGGCCGTCAGGCCCGACAATCTTCGCCATGATGCGCTCCTAGCTGACGTACCAGCGGTCTCTGGATTGGCTGATGGGAATCGTGGCGTCGACGCCAGCGAGCTCGATGCCGATGAGCTCGAGCACACTGAACTCTGCGGACACGATGAGAATATCGACCGTGACCGGCGTCGTGTATGCATACTCGACGACGCCCAGGGCGCCGACGCTTGGCACCTCGAACAGCTCGGTCTCGGTGCCGGACACGACGTAGGTGACGCGGGAGAACTCTTCGACGTTGACCAGACGGTGAACCGCGGACACCTCGACGATGGTGGTGGAGGCCCCGGCGTTCTCGACCGTTGGCGAGGGCGAGCCGACCAGGCTGATGGTGACCTCACCGCCGGAGTCGTTGCGAACGTCGAAGCCGTTGCCGGAGTAGGCCAACTCGGTGAACGTCGCCGTGCCACCGGCCGGCACGGCCTCGAACACGATGCCGCGACCGTTGTTCGTGAAGGCGCAGCGGGCCACGTCGCTGTCGTCATCCCATAGGTAGGCGCCCACGCTGTTCGGCTCAATCGTGGAGTTGACGGTCGTGGCCCTCAGCGGCACCACACCGGACAGCAGCCGGCCGCAACCGTCGACCGTGCAGCCGAATGCCTCATGGTCGAGCCCGTTCGTCTCGGCGGACAGCGCCACCCCGTCGACGAACCCGGCCAGGCGGGAGGCGTAGAGCAGGACCTCATCGAAGCTGCCGTCGGTCGCGTCGAACGCCCCACCCACGCCGGGAGGGACGGCAACCGTGCAGCCGTCCACGGACCCTTCCGAGCCGACCTTCGTGCCGAGGCGGAACCGGTTGAAGCCGGAGCCGCCAGCCATCTTCACGCCGAACCAGCCACGGTCCGGGGACAGGTTGCGGTCCTCGAACACCACCGTGGCGTTGACGTCCTCGAAGTAGGTGTCCGAGGTCGGGTCACCGAACGTGAGATGACCCTGCACACCGAACACGCCCGCTCCCAGCCTGCGGACGATGCCGTGCGCCCGGTCCGCGCCGACGTTCCGGTCCTCGGCCGCGAGCTGCGCCCATGTGCCAGGGTCGCCGGACGTGCCACCTGCCACCCGGATGCCCTGCCCAGGAGCGGCCCGACGGGAGATGTCCCAGAAACAGTTCGTGGCGCCACCGACAGCCTTCGCCAGCGTCTTGAACCCGACCCCGATTTGGGTGATAGCTGCCAGGTTCAGCCCGGCGCGGGTGCCTGCGCGGACGGTGAAAGTAGACGGGAGGTTCGTCGGGTCGAGGACGAGGCACTGCCAGCCGACCGGCCCTTCGGCGTGCCGGAACCCGTCCACGTCCGAGCCGGCCAGGTGGAACACGACCCGGTTCGTGCCGTCGCCGAGCTGGATGCCGATGCCGCCGTTCGCTGTGGTGTCGAGCACGGCCCGGTGGAATATCCAGAAGTAGATGAGCTCCGGGCTGGCGGACAGGTTCAGCGCCGACACGGTGACGTAGGCGTCCTGCGTCGCGTTGGACACGACCATGCCGAGGCAGCCGGTGCCCTCCACCGGGTCCGGCTCCTCGGTGAACAGCGACACCGTGGCCGAACCGGTCCAGCCCGCCGTCGCGTTGGCCGTGTTGATGGTGGTGCGCTCCTCGACGACGGTCACCGCCATGATTTGGTCTCCCTGTCACGCAGCACCATTACCGCGACCTGGTGAGGCCAGAGCAGCCCGCCAGCCATGGGCGTGTCGATGCGGACGGACAGGTCGCCGGGGCGCAGCATTGCGCGGAAGGGACTGTAGTTGGCGCGACCGAAGATGTAGACGGCATCCTCTGGGTGCTCGAACTCCGACAGCTCGACAGGTGCGCGCTCGTCGACGAACACGCGAACCCCCGAGGCCTCGAGGTCCGCGAGGTCCGCTACCTCCTCGAGCTCCGGCTCGTCGATGCCGCTCACGGGCGACATCACCCATCGGTCCACCTGGTAGTCCCTCAAGGGAAACAGCCAGAGGTCCCGTTCGTTCAGCGGCGCGCAGTAGCCGAGCTCCCAGAGCCCGACCACGGTTACTGCCATCCGAAGTTCCTGTGGTGGTGGCGGCCGGGAGCGGGGGCCGTGCGCGAACCCCACTCCCGGCCGCAGAGCGTCAACCGTCAGACCTAGCCTTCGCCCTCGCCGCCGTACACCGGCATGGCCTGGCAGCCGCACTCGATGTCCGGGGGAGCGATGGTCGTCAGCCGCATCAGGTGATGCTCGTCCGAGGCCATCGCCGTGCCGAGCGGCCCAGCCGTGTTGAGCGCGTCGGTCGGGACGACGTCGTACGGTCCGACACCCCAGCCGCCAGACCCGCGGGTGAACCCGCCCACGGTGAATGTGGCGGCGCCGTTCTCGATGGTGATGTCGCCGAGGACGCCGGGGATGACGAACGGGAGCAGCAGGTAGCCGAACTGCGCGGGCTCGCCCGGGACGCAGTCGGTGCCAGGGACGCCGGTCCAGAGCTCGAGCGCGAACGCTCCCTCGGGGGCGCCCTGGTAGCCGCGAACCCCGACCACGTCGTCGTTCCAGTCGGTCTCGACGGACACGTTCGACATCAGCGACAGCAGGTTCGGGTCGACATCGCAGAACTCGGCCTCGACGTTCCAGCGCTTGAACTGGTCGCGGGACCGGTCGACGACGCAGAGGTCGCCATCGGCGTTCATCTGCGTGATGTCGGTCCCGTCCTCGGTGTCCGAGGACAGGCCCACGGTGATGAAGCCCTTGGTGACGACGAGCGCGCACTCAGCCTCAGACGCGGGAGGGTTGCCGCAGTCGTCGAGCCGCGTCACGCGGAGCCGCTTGCCTCGGACGACGGTGAAACACTTGGTGGCCACGGGGCGCCTCCTGGAAGGCTTGCACCCGGCCCATCAGCCAGCGGCGACAGCCGGCAGGGTAGCAGCCGACCCCCGCGGAGGGCTTACAGCTCGTCAGCGTCGAGCAGCTCGTCGTCGTCCAGCAGGACCTCGTCCTCGTCGGCCTCGAGGTCGTCGTCGAGCTCGTCCACGACCGGGATGGCCGGGGCCGTCGAGGCGAGGGGCTCCTCCACGACCGGGACGGGCTCCGGCTCCGGGGCGGAGCGGCGGACAGCGGAGGTTCCGTCGTTGCACAGCATGAGGGCTCCTAGACGATGGGCTCGGGCAGGTCGAGGTCGACGAGCACGGCCGCGGTGACGCATTCCCAGGTGACCACGTAGACGCGCCAGGCGAAGATTTCGAGGTCGTTGTTGGTGTACTGCGGCCGGAACTCCTCGTCGGGATGGACGAACACCTCGCCGCGACGGACCGTGGGGATGCTGGTGGCGTACAGCCAGGCGGAACCGGCCGGGACCGCGTCCCCATCGGGGCCGACGGTGGCGAGGTCGTACCCACCTCCGGCGGCGACGTAGTTGCCGAGCAGGGTCTCGAGGCGCTGACCACGCCGCTCGAGCAGCCCACGGTCGCTGGCGTAGGCCCCGAGGCGCCGAGGCATGTGGATGACCCCGACGGACGCGTAGTTGATGGCGAGGTAGCTCTCGAGCAGCCCGAACCCGTCGAGGACGGACGCTCCACCGGCAGGGGTCAGGTCCACGGCGCCCTGGAATGACGGGGCGGCGTCCCGGTCGCCAGCGGCGATGGTGCGCTCCACCTCGGTCTCTTCCCAGATGGCGAGGTGCTGGCGGGCGCGCAGGTCGGCCTCGGCGAGGGGCCGGGACACCCCCGAGCACTTGTAGCTGCCGTACACCGCGAACGGCAGCCCGAGCGTGGTGACCACGCCCTCGTTGGCCTGGATGGGCCAGCCCGGAACGCCGCCCTCGCCCTCACCATCGACCTCGAGGTCGGCAGGGTCGAAGCAGACCCCCGACACCGAACTGATGGGGGAGCAGGCCATGCCCTCCCACTCGATGCCGTTCTGGAACCGGAGCTCCGGCGCGTCGATGCGGGTTGCGACGCTGAACAGGCCGTAGCCAGGCGCCATCCGCGGAGGCGGCGCAACGTATACGGGCGGTGCAGTGTGGGCGTTGTCGACGGCGCTCATACGGCCTCCTGGCTCTTGGCGAAGGGTAGCGGCCGACCCGTGTTCGACGCGCGCACCTCACGACACGGACGGCAGGCCCCGCACTGCTGGGGGCCGGACCGGCGGCACCACCAGCACACGGCGAGCAGGTCGTGCGGGAGCTCCTCGACCATCTGCGCCTTGGTGAGGTGCGCGAACGGCATCCACCAGGACAGCTCACGGCCGGCCATGAGCTCCGCGAGCTGCTTGCGACGGACCACCCGAGGGGTCGTCGGGTTCGTGACGGACACGTCGCTGGCGTTGCAGGACACGACGACGGTTCCGATGTCCTGGCGGCGCCGGTCGCGGAGGATGACCCCGGTCAGGAACCCCACGAGCTCCACGTCGTAGGGCAGGGCCCCGAGGTTGCCCTGGTTGTAGCCGGACTCGAGCAGCTCGAACCGGGTCAGCCCACGCCGGTTCAGCCAGTCGACCACGCCGCGGACAGCCCGGCGCTCTACCTCGGCGCGGCCCTCCCGGTTGTGGATGATGCAGTGGTGCAGCAGGACCTTGCGGCCCTCCGCGAGCAGCCGCCACGCGGCATGCACCGAATCGACCCCGCCGGACAGGTTGACCAGGACACGCTCCGACGGCCGAGGCGTCACGACCGCTTCTGCAGGGCCCTCGACACCTGCCGGCAGGTCAGGCACCTGTGGCATCGGTTTCCTCCGACCGGGGTCCGGCACCACCAGGCGAGCTCGAACAGCTCGGGCGGGCAGGCCGCGACGATATCCGCTTTCGTCATCCGGGCGAGCGGGTGCCACCATCGCGGCTGCCGGCCGGCGGTGAGCTGCACGAACCCCTCGAGGACCGTGGCGCAGCGCTCGCGCCAGTGCTCGTCGTAGCGGGTGAAGCTGTCCAGGTGCGAGCACACCCCGACCTCGTCCACCTCGGGGCGGCGGAACAGGATGGCGCCGGTGAACAGCGCCCAGACGTGGACGTCACGAACCCGCTCGAGGTCGCCCCACCCGAACCGGGACTCGACGTACTCCACGTCGCCACCGACCCACTCGAGGATGCGCGGCACGGCCTCGGCCTCCTTGACGTGCCGGCCAGCGCGGGTCTCGAGGACGATGTGGTGCGCGAGGACCTTGCGGCCGGACTGGACGGCCTGGTGCAGCACCAGAGCCGAATCGATGCCACCGGACACGTTGATGAGCGTCGTCACGGGCCCTCCACACGGGAAGGGCCCGACCATCACGGCCGGGCCCCTCCGTCGAGCTCAGCGGCTCAGGCCTCCCCGCCCTCGGCGGTCAGGGTGCCGTCGCATTCGATGAGGACGCCGCCAGCGGTCTTGCCGTCGGCGCAGATGGGCACGGTGACCTCGCGGCTGTCGTGGCCACGCTTGGCGACCAGCCAGCCCTCCTCGGTGAACAGCGCCGTGAAGTCGTTCTTGAACAGCAGGGCGCTGTCGAAGATGGCGTCGAGGGAGATGATGTCGGACGACCCGCGGGTCCAGGTCCCGGCTGCGTACAGCAGGAACTTGACCTCCGAGCCCCACGCGGTGAACGCGGACGCGTCGCCGGTGATGTCCTGGTAGTTGTAGACGAACTGCGCGTTGACGCCGCGCTCCCGGAACCAGCCAGCAATCTGCTGGTTGGACACGGTGAGCAGGTCGACGCCCAGCCGGCGGGAGAGGTCGGCGCGGATGACGCCGCGGACCCACCGCGGGAAGATGGCCTCGAGGACCGCGTTGTCCGCCATGCGGTGGACGTAGCGGTAGTGGGTGGCCTGCAGCTCGATGGCGGTCAGGACCGGAGCCAGAGCCCCGACCTGGCCGGCCGGCATCGCCACCGCGTCGCTGTCGCCAGCGATGGCGGCGATGGTCTGACCTGCGAGGCGGTGCTGGTGACCCACCAGGGCCCCGCGGATGGTCCGCGCGGTCACCTCGGGGTAGGCGCGGTTCTGCAGGATGCCAGCCGTGATGGCGAGGCCGGTGACCTGCAGCCGCTCCTCCTGGAACGCCGGGCAGTCGACCTTGAACGTCGGCTTGTCGCCCTCGGCGGGCTCGCCCTCACCATCCAGGGCGTAGTTGCCCTCGGCGTCGTCGTCCTCGGTGAACGTGAACCCGGTGTTCGAGAACAGGGTGCTGAAGTCCGGGCCGGGCGTCCAGCGGATGCCACCGCGGATGACCTGGAACTCCGGGACGGACACGAGGCCTTCGGCGGTCTCGAGCTCGAACAGGTCGTAGACAGTCTCCGACGGGGCGCACCAGCCGCCGGAGGCGAGCAGGGACCCACCCGGCAGCCGGCTCTGGTCCGCGGCGCGGGCCATGACCTCCTGGCCGTTGTCGGCCGAGGCCACCAGGTCGTCGGGGAAGTTCTTGATGACGGACAGCAGGCCGATGGACGACCGCTGGCGCCGGCCGCTGTTGAACGCGGCGCGGTAGCTGCTGTCGGTCATGCCCTGCGTGCGCTTGAGCAGCGCGTCGGCCACCGCGTTGACGTCGACCTCCTGGCCGGCGGACAGGCCCGAGCCGAGGTCGGCGGAGGCGACCACCTTTGGCGACCCGACGTTGCCGGGCGACCGGCGCTGGCGGGTGCTCTGCCGGCGGCGGACGCCGGACACGGTGATGCGGGACCCGGCGGCGGCGACGGACTCGAGCGGGGCGCCCTCGTCGGCGGGAGCGTCATCCTCGACGGCCGCGGTCTCGACAGCGTCGACGGCTTCGGCGTCGTCGCCCTCATCGTCGTCGGCGTCGTCGGACGGGCGGATGCGGGTCGCCAGGGCCTCGGCGGCCTCGCGGTTCGCGGCGCGCTCGTCGTTGCGGCGCTGCTCCTCGCCACGGATGGCGTCGGCAGCGTCGGCCAGGGCCTGCATCGTGGCCACGTCGTCTGCGGACGGGTCATCGTCGGACTCGTACAGCGCGTCGAACGCGGAGGTGGCGGACTCGCGGAGCTCCACGAGCTGGTCGTCCGACAGCGTCCCGAGGTCCTCGGGGAGCTCGAACGTGATGTCCTCGGGCTCATCGGTCGCCTTGGCGTAGGCGGTCGCGAGCCGCACGAGGCGGGCGGGGCGAAGATGGGTGAGCACGGTGTGCCTCCTGCGAGGACCATGACACCCGGCCCATCAGCCAGCGGTGCTGGCGGGCAGGGTAGCACCGCCGAACGCGCGCGGAGGGAACCGCGGACGTAGCAGACCCCCGAGCCGGACTCGAGGTCAGCAGCTCGGGGGTGCGTGGTCTGTCCTCACCAGGGGAGGTCGTCGCCATCGGGGGCGGAGCCCCACCAGGTGCCGGCGGCGGCGCGACGCTCGAGGTCCTCGGCGAACGCGACCTCGGCGAGGCGGTCCAGCTCCACCTCGGCGGCGGCCTGAGCGTCGAGCAGGGCCTCGTCGTACTCGACCGGCTCGAGCTCGCCACCGACGTAGGTGAACTTCGACGAGGGGACCTCGACCGGCTCGGGCCAGCGGGCCAGGAGCTCGGCGTCGGTCTCGCCGATGCGGCGCTCCAGGTCCGACGCCAGCTTCCAGATGAACCGGTGGCGGGCGACCATGTTCGCGTCGCCGCGGTAGGCCTCGGGGAGCGGGAACAGCGAGCTGTTCAGCAGGTAGGCCTCGGCCGGCGGGAACTCGTCGCCGGTGACGACGACGGCGTGGTAGCCGAACAGGGCGTCCTCGGCGGTGATGACGACCCGGACCAGGGCGCCAGCTACGGCGAGGATGAACTCGTAGCGCTCGGAGGTGTCGATGAGGATGGTGCGGAGCTCGGTGGTCATCTCGGTGCCTCTCCGGTTGGTGTAGTGACACCATACCATCCGAGGCGGGCGCGGGTCAAGTCGCTCTGCACTCTTTCTTTGGGCGGGCATGCCACGGCCCCGACGGCGGAGGACGTCGGGGCCGGGCGCGGGGGCAGGTCAGGCTGGGCGGACCTTGCCTCCCCCGCCGTTCTTGGCGTTGGTGACCTCAGCCTCGAGGCGGGTCGGATGCGACGACGTTTCGCCATCCGGCATCGACAGCTCGTAGCTCGAGGCCTGCGAGGCGAGCTTCTTCTTCTTGGCGCAACCGCAGCCCATCAGGACGCTCCTCGGATTCGGGACGCAGCGGACGCCACGAGCATACGGCGACGGGCGCCCTCGGCAGCGTCGCGGCGCTCCTGCGAGGCGGCAGCTTCACGGACGGCCATCCGCTTGAGGACGGACAGCTCGTCGTCGGTGAGCTCCGCGAGGGGTGACTCGCGGCGGGACACGCCCGGGAGCTGCAGGGTGCGGACCTCGCCAGAGGCGACCAGGGCACGCGGCACCGGGAAACCCGGCGTGTTGACTGCGAGGACGGCCACGAGCTCGAGGTTCCCGCCGATGCGGCGCCAGTCCCCGGACGGCGGGGAGGCCTTGAGGCGGGCGACCTGTTCGTCGGACACGCCCGACCGGAGCGACCCGGCCACCCAGATTCCGTGCTGGTCCTCGCCAGCGACCACGTCGGCCACGGCGAGGCCGGTGTGCTCGTAGTGGGCCAGGGTGTCCACCGCGGACAGGCGACGACCGGCGTGCAGCGTGTCCACGGTCAGGCGGCCGACGGGGAGCTCGCGACCATCGTCGACCTGCAGGGCGCCGACGTGGAAGTAGCGGTAGCTGGTCGCGGACTGCGGCGGGGACACGCACTCGTTGGCGAACGCGGTGTGGCACGAGCGCCACGCGGCGATGTGGCCGAACACCTGGCCGTCGTCGGTGACGGTGAGGGGGCAGGCCACGACGCCGAGGTGCTCGTCCTCGACCAGGCGCGGGTCGTTGCGCGGGTTCGCTCCGAACCGCGGGTTCTCGAACCAGGCCGCCGGAGGGCGACGACGGCCAGCGGAGGCGACGAGCGGCTCGCCCTCGGCCTCGTCGGTGGGGCCGGTGAGGGCGAGGCGGGCGTCGATGAACGCGGGGATGGCGACCACGGTGGCGGCGCGGATGCGAGCGTCGACGGTGACCATGAGCTCGTCATCCGAGCGGAACTCGAACACCTTGACGCGGCCCTCGGCGTCGACCTCGCGCTCGGGGACCTCGCCCTCGACCTCGTCCGCGAACATCGCCTCCTCGCGGGCGATGACGTCCTCGGCGACCCGGACCTCGATGTCGACGTCGTCGAGGTCGACGGACACGCCGGACACGGTCGGCCCCGAGCCGTCGGTGTCCTCCATGAGCCCGGCCAGGGTCACGGCTTCGGGGATGCGGAGGTCGAGGTCGCCACGGCCCATGATGCTCTGGCCGTCGCGCCAGACCTCGAGGATGCGGCCGACGGTGACGGCGTTCTTGTGCTCGCCCTCGTCCTTCTCGACCCACCGCAGCGGCAGCGGGAGGTTCTCCCACCGCAGCGAGCCCTTCTCCATCAGCCGGCCGTCGCCGGTCGGGACCCCCTCGAGGACCAGCGTCCCCTCCCACCCGAGGTACGGCGACGGGGCGGCCATCTCGTCCTCGGCAGGGGCCTCGGGGGCGTCATCCTCGACGGCCGCGGTCTGGGACCGGAACCGGTCGGGGACGACGACCTTCACGCGGGGACGGGTCGATGCGGTCATGGCGGATTCCTCCAGCCGGCCCTGAACGCCCGGCCCATGAGCCAGCAGCGTCCCCGGAAGGGTAGCGGCAGGCCGGTCCCAGCCCCAGGGACCAGGCCCGTACAGCCCGGCTGCACCCGGCGTGGTACGGTGGAAGCCCAGATAGGAGGACCACGATGAGCAAGTTCGCGTATGAACCAGGCGAGCTCGAGGTCGTCATGCCAGACGGGACCAGGAAGCCCCTAGCCGATGGCGTCTTCGACGACGTCGCGGGCGAACCCGATGATGCGGACGACGGTGGTCTCGGCGGTCTGTGACACGACCTCCATCTGCGCACCACGGGCAGCCATGAGCTCGAGCTCCCCAGGGAAGATGGTGTTCCGCTGGGCATTCATGTAGATGGCGGGCGTCCCCGGGGGCATCTCAATCTGCATCACCCGGCCGTTGTAGCCGAAGCTGTCGAATGCCTTCTGGCGGGACAGCGAGGTCGACAGGAACCCCTTGTCGCTGAGGACCGAACCCACCGGGGCGGAGGCCACCTGGCGGGCGTAGTTCTCGCCGATGCCGCGGTAGGTGGTGAGCGGCTCCGACACGCGCGGCGCGGCCTCGACGGCCTCGTCGAGGTAGCGCACGGCCTTGCGGACCGTGTTGACGTCGGCGGACTCGACGGGCGGGACGAGGCGGGAATCCAGCCGGTCGGGCTCGAACCGGAGCGCGCGGTTCATCTTGTCGTAGTCGCCGCCCTGGTACTTCTGGACGGCGCCGCGGGCGGCATCCTGCCGGTCCGCGGGCAGGTTGAGGTTCAGGTTCCCATCCGAGGCGCGGGTCGGGTCGTCGACGGCCCTCCAGAGGTCCTGCATCTCGACGTCGTCCTCCCAGCCGTCCATGAGGCGGTACTCGGGGTCGCCGGACAGGTCCAGGCCATCGTAGTGCTCGAGGCCGTCCTCGCGGAGCTCGTAGCGGCCCGCGCCGGTGTCCTCCACCTCGTCCTCGTCGGGCGGGGCGACCGGGTCGGGAACGGGAGCCTCGGGAGGGGACTCGTCGCGGCGTTCGCGCTCCTCGTCGATGAGGTCGTCCATCCGGCCGTAGAGCTCCTGGGCCTCATCGCATGACTCGGCGTACACCAGGGTGCAGCGGCAGTTGATGGTCTCCTCGGGCGGGCCCGAGGGGTCGCCAGGGAAGTCGACGGTGGCGCCACCGACCTCGAACCCCTTGCGCAGGGAGGCGCAGGACCCGTGGGCCTCGAGGTGCGAATCGCGGGTGCGGTCGTCGGCGGTCGCAATCCAGACCTTGTAGTTGGCCGAATCGCCCTCGTCGCGGGCGCCCTGCAGCGACCCGGCGTTGTAGGCGCCGGTCGTCTCGGTCCGGGCGATGCGTTCGGCCCGGACCTCCCAGGTGGACTCGACCCGGTCGATGTCGACCACCAGGGACGACCGCTCGTCCTGCAGGCGGGCCACGTCCGGGTCCAGCACCCGGCCCATGCGGACATCCTCGCGCTCCTTCGAGCCGACCGGCCCGTAGCCGTCGAGGATGCCGTCGAGCCGTTCGGTGACCTCCGACAGCCGGTCGCGGGACAGCGAGGCGTCCTGGTCCCACGAGAAATCCTGCGCGATGCGGCGGCCGATGGTGTCGATGGACGACCCCCGGGCCATCTCGTCAGCGAGCCCCACCCGGGCGATGTCCATGGCCTGGTCAGGGATGGTCGGGGTCGCGGTGCGGGACAGCCGGTCGGACACCCGGGCCAGGTACTCGCCCGAGGCCTGCATCGACGAATCCAGCAGGACCCCGTCGCGGGTTTCCATGTAGCCGGCGCGCCAGAGCGAACCCACCGCGGAGGTGACGTGGTCGTCGAGCTCGGCTTCCCACCAGCCGCGAATCTCGCCGAGGCGGCCCATCCACCGGTAGGGCGAATCGTCGAACGGGTTGCCGGCGGCGGCAGCGAGGGAGGCGGTGCGGACCGAATCGTCCCACGCGGCGACGATGCGGCGCAGCAGGCCACGGATGGCGGCGCCGACGGCGGCCTCCATGCGCTCCTCGGCCTCGAGCAGCATGCGCTCGCGGCGGAGGCGGAGCTCCTCGACGTTGTCTGGCTGGATGAGGGTCACGGCCGGTCCTCCGGCGGCCAGTCGCCGTTGACGGCCCGCCCTGGGGCGGTGGCGCCGTTCAGTCGGTCAAGCGCCGCGCAGAGCCGCTCAGCCTGGGGAGCGCCGGCATCGGCGAGGTCGGCGGCCACGAGCTGGACCTCGCCGGTGAACTCGACGACGGCATCGATGAGCCGAGGGTCGACGTGCAGCACGGGCATGGCGACCACGACGGCTCCAGTCAGGCAGGGACGTTCAGGTAGGCGGTGAGGCGGTAGCGGAGGTCGCGGACGCTGTGGCCCACCATGGTGGCGACCAGGTCACGGACGTAGCGGTCGAGGACCTTGGCGACCTCGTCGGCCTGGACGTTGCAGCAGCCATGCTCTTCGCAGACGAGCGGGAGCGCATCCCAGGCGCCGTCGAGGCCTTTCTCGATGACCATCGGGTCGGCCTGCCAGAGCAGGTGAGCCTCATGGCGGGGACGGCCGTTGAGGCGACCGAACCGGGAACGCTCCACGCGCAGGATGTGGTTGCCGACACGCTCGAGGGCGCGCATCACGAGCACGTCGCAGGCGGCGACGAGGGGCAGGTGGGCGTCGACGTTCGGTCCGCCGCAGCAGGGGCAGGACGGCTCAGGCACCGGGCGCTCCTTCTGGGACGACCCCGCGGGTGTCGGGCAGCCCGTTGCCGGACGGGTCAGCGGGGGCGGCGGGGACCTCGACCTCGGCAGGGTCGAGCGTGCCGGACAGCAGCTGCTCGAACACGCCGAGCAGGACCGACACGATGGCGGGGTTCTCGGCCACGACCTGCGGGGCGTTCCGGGCGATGGTGAGGACGGCTTCCACGGCGGCGCTGTTGGCCTGGTCGGGGGCGTCCTCCTCGCCGAACCCGGTCTCGCGGCGCAGCGCGTCGTCGGACAGGGCGCCACGCTCGTGCAGCGACAGGGCCTCCCCCGACCGGTTGGGGCGCATGGTGAGCTCCACCGTGTCGAACCAGACGACGAACCGCTCGGGGTTGTCGACCCCGGCCTCCTTCAGCGCCGGCCAGAGGTACTGCGTGGTCAGCGCATCGCAGAGCAGCGCGAGCCCCGGCTCGATGTGGGTCTTGGTGGTGGCCTCGTCGATTTGCCAGGCCGACCAGTGGTTCGTCCCTCCGAGGCCGAGCAGCACCTCGGCAGGGGCGTCGAGCCCCAGCGCCAGCCGGCGGATGGCCTCGTCGCGGAGGTCCTTCGCGGACTCGTCGAACGGGGTGTCGAACCGGATGTGCTGGACCTTGTCGACGACCTCGTCGGGGACCTTGATGGTCAGCGGGACGATGGCCGCAGCCGAATCGCGGTTCTCGAGGGGCTGCACCATGGCCTCGAGCAGGGCGTCCACGAAATCGGACACGGGCTGCTCGGCGGCGGTCTCCGGGTCGAGGGGGGCGCCAGCGACCTCGACGGACTGCGGGAGCACGAGCAGCCCGGCGCCGGCCAGACGCGAATCGATGGTCGCGCTGACGTGCTTGGTGAGGCCGACGAGCTCGCGCAGGACCGGCAGGTTGGACCGGACAGGCGAATCGGCCTGCCACCATTGGCGAGGATGCGAGCGCCACACGCGGATGACCAGGCACTCGTCCTCGGGGAGCTCGATGGGGGAGCCATCGCCCACGTTGAGGACGACGCGGTCCTGGCGGAGCTGCACCTCGGACACCGACATGACCTGCCAGGTGAGGTCCTCGAGGGAGGGCCCACCGGTGACGGGCAGCGCCAGCTCGGGCGGCAGCTCCGAGGGGCCCTCGTCGTGCAGGACCCCGGGCGGCAGACCGACCAGGTAGCAGTCTCCAGGCATGAACAGGTTCAGGAACGCCCGCCGGATGAGCTCCGACCGCCCCAGGGCGTTGCGGCCGAGCGCCGACACGATGCGCGAGGCCTCGAGCGCGTCCGCGTCGGGACGGTCGTCCTCGTCGTCGGGGTCGATGGGCGACGGCTCGGCATCGCCAGGCATGACCATCGCGCCGAACAGGCGAGCGCGGGACGCTGCGGCCGCGAGGCTGTTCGCCACGAACCGGAGCTCGCCCACCTCGTCGTGCATCGCCCAGGCCTCGTCCTGCCATCGGGACGCCCAGGTGCGCTTCATCTCGCGGGAGCTGATGCGCTTCGCCGAGGCCACCATCGACGCCAGCGGGGTCACGGACTGCGGCGCAGCTCGAGGGGGGCGGGCGGGCAGGTGCGTGTCAGCCATCGTCGTCTCCGAGGTCGAGCAGGCGGGCGAGGTGGCCGGCCAGGTAGTTCAGGGCGAACGGCGCAGCGGCGAGCTGCCACCAGGCGGTGGGCACGAGCGCCCACGACCCGACGACCCCCACGGCAATCCACCAGCCGATGCAGAAGGGGCAGCCGAGCAGCCCCTCCGCGAACCGGCCGCCACGCTCGGGGCCTCCGACGGCCACGGCGAGGGCGGCGACGGGGCGGCGCACGAGCCAGCCGGCGTCGTCCACGACCACCAGACGGGTCAGCCGGGCGGCCAGCCCGACCATGAGCGCGATGTCCAGCAGCGACGGTTCCATGCGGGGCAGTCTACGCATCGGCCCCGGACACGCGTCGACCCCCGCACCAGGCGAGGGTCAACCGCGGACTCGCGTCCTCCCACGAACCCTGCGACCGTAGCAGCCGGCCGGAGGGGTTCGCAGGTCACAGGGGGCGGATGGACTCGAACGGCTCCCAGCGGCCCTCGACGAGGTCGTAGCAGGTCTGCATGCGGAGCTGGCGACCGTTGCGGTCGGCCACGACCACGGGCTCGGACACCCGGAACGTGGGGTCGGCGGTGGCGACGGACTCGGCGGGGAAGGGGGGCACGGCGGGCTCCTCGGCGCTCACGCGCGGTAGATGCTGGCGGCGGAGGCCATCGACCAGCGGACGGTCTCGCCGAGGTGGTTGACGCCCATGAACGTCATCCGGCCGACGCGGTGGCCGTCGAGGACGGACTCGACCTTGACGGTGCCGAGCTCGTTGCCGGGGCGGCCCGGGAGGCGGACCACGTCGCCGGCATCGATGTGCATCGCGGCGACGACCTGGGCGGTGGCGGTGTTGATGCTGATGGCCATCTCGAGCTCCGTTCCGGTTGGTGTAGTGCAACCGTACCATAGAACAGCCCCACCGGTCAAGGGGGGCTGCACTATTCGTGGCTCAGCGGGGAGCCCGGTCGACGTCGAAGATGTCGTTGACGAACACCTTCTGCTGCGAGCCGTCGGCCAGCTCGAGGGTTGCGAACGTCGCGTCGACGTTCTGCAGCCGACCCTGGAACCAGGGCTCGCGGTAGGTCCCGAACGCGAGGCCCAGGCCGGCCGTCGCGGGGCTCAAGCGGACCTCGGACCCCAGCAGGTTGTAGAGCTTCTCGCGGGTGGTGGTGGTGGCGGCCATCGTGGTCCCTCTCGGTTGGTGTAGTCACACCTTACCATGCCGACCGGCGCGCGGTCAAGCGCCGCTGCACTATTCGTTGGCCCAATCGTCGAGGGCGGACACGAGCACGGACCAGTCGCCATCCGGCGCGAACCCCTCCCGGCTCCTGGCCTCGGTCGTCCACCGGTCAGCGACCGCGAGCACGTCGCCGGGCTCGAGCTGCCCTTCCCGAGCGAGGACCACGCCGAACAGGTCCTCCTGCGCGCAGAGCAGACGGTCGACGAACGGCAGCGGCCAGCCCCGGCGGCGGCGCCTCATGCGCGGCGGATGCTGCGCTTCGTCGTCGGCAGCGTGGCAGGGCCAGAACCGGACCGGGACCCGGTGGGCAGCCCCACCTGGGCCTGCGAACGGCGGAGGCGGTCCTGGGCCTGCGTGAACGCGTCGACCTGGTCATCGTTGGCGCCGTTCGGGAACTCGGCGCATTCCTGCACGAACTCGCGAACCCACTCGGCGTCCTCGGGCGAGGGCAGCCAGACGGACCCGGCCTCGAGGTCGCCCTGGACGGCCCAGGCGCGGGCCTCCTTCGAACCCTTCGGGGTGACAGGCACGAGCCCGGACAGCTCGCGGCGGAGCTCGCTGAGGATGGCGGGACCGTTGGCGGCATCCTCGACCCATGTGACCTCGGTCGCCGGCCACCGGTTGCGGAGCTGCCGCATCGCGCGTTTCGTCGCCGCGAAGTCCATCCGCTCGCGGACCTGCTCGAGCAGGAACCGGTCCCCGATGCCGAGGACACCCCAGACCTGGCCGACGACGTAGTCGGACGACCGCTTGTCCTTGAACGCCATGTCCCACGATTGGACGATGCGCAGCGAGCCCACCTCGACGCGGGAGCCGTCGGGGCGGACCAGGTGCTCGCCGGACCGGTGGTAGTACTGCCACCAGGCGCGCTTCAGGATGGTGCCCTCGGGCTCCGAGGGGCGCTGCTGGAACATGCCGTTCCAGACGTAGGGCCCGACGGCCTTGCGGATGCGCTCCCACCGGACCCCGGCGCCGTCCTCGTCCTCGGTCGATGAGGCGAGCAGCAGGGGAGCGCCCTCGGGGCGGCCCAGCGCGTCAGGTTCGACCCGTTTCGCGTCGACGGGGTCGGGGCCCTCGCCCAGGGCGGGGATGCGGAGCACGGTCCAGTCGCCGGGGTCGCCCTCGTGCTCCGAGGACGTGAGCCGGCCCGACAGGTCGTCCTCGTGCCACCGGGTCATCACGACGATGACGGCGGCGCCGGGCTCGAGGCGGGTCTGGGCGGTGGACAGCCACCAGTTCCAGTGAGCGGCCCGAACCTTCATGCTGTGAGCGGCGGCGAAGTCCTTGAGCGGGTCGTCGATGACGAACAGGTGCCCACCGCGGCCCGTGATGGAACCCCCGATGCCGCGGGACAGCATCCCGCCCCCGAGGGTCGTCTCCCACTCGCCGGCAGCGGCCACGTCGCGGGCGAGGCGGACCTGCAGCTCGGGCTCGTGCCGGCGGAGCAGGTCACGGACCTTGCGGCCCCAGGACACGGCGTAGTTCGCCTCGTGCGAGGCCAGGATGACGTTCCGGTCGGGGTAGCGCTCGAGGAACCAGGCAGGGGTCCAGAGCGACGAGGTCCAGCTCTTGCCGACACGCGGAGGCATGTTCACGATGAGCCGGCCAGGGCCCGAGCCGTCCATCGCCTCCTCGACGGTGCGGCTCACGGCGTCGGACAGCACGGCGACGTGGGGGCGACGCCGGTAGCCAGGGTCAAGGGCCTGCGCGAACTCGGCCGGCCCCTCGGCGGCGATGTCGCGGCGGGTGCCGTCCGCCCGGGGGAGCATCTCCTCGAGGGCGCGCACCTCGTCGGCGGTGAGGGACTCGACGAGGTCCTCGACCTGCGAGCGCGACAGGCCAGCGACGAGCTCGCGCAGGCTGGTGGTGTCCATGCGGGGAGCCTACGCGACGGGCCCCCGCGCGGAGCGGGGGCCCGAGGGAGCGGCGGCGGTCACTCGCCCATGTCGTCCAACCAGGCGTCGGGGGCCTCGTCGGTGACCGGGGTCATGCCGACCACGAACGTCCCGAACGGGGTGACCTTGCGGTCCACGACGACGGGCTGGTCGGGGCCGAACGTGTCGCGCATGGCGCTCATCCAGCCGGGGACGACGGTCTGCATCGCGCAGACCTGGCCGACGGTGCTGGTGCTGGTGACGGTGTCCATGGGGTCCCTCCCGGGGTTTCGGTGTAGTGCAACCGTACCATCCGGGCGGGCGAGCAGTCAAGCGGTTCTGCACTAATCTTCGGACTGGAATCCGACCACCAGGGCGACCGGGGGCCGGCGGACGGCCACGACCACGGCGTCGCGGTGCGCGTCGACGTACCTGCGGGCAGCTTCCTCGCCCGAGGCGCCCTGCCAGGACACGACCCGGCCGTCCTCGAGGCGGAGCTCCCACCGGCCGGTCACGACCGTGCCTCGAGCTCGGCGCGCAGGGCGCGGACCACGGGCCCGTCCTCGAGCAGCCCGGCCGGGACCAGGTAGATGCCAGGCCCGGCGTCCATGGCGAGGTGGCCGTCGGCGATGAGCTCCTCGAGCTCGTCGTTGCGGACCACGAGCTCGCCCGAGCGTCCGAGGGCGCCAGGGGTCCGGCCGATGAACACGGACAGGCTGGTGTGCCCTGACGTGCGGTCGTCGACGCGGAGGCGGATGCGGACAGGGCCGGGCTCGGGGCGAGGGGGGCGGGCGGGGCTCATGCGGTCCTCCTTCGGCGGCGGTCGCCGCGGAGGCGGCGCCGGTCATCTTCGGTGAGGCCTCCACGGATACCACCGGCCCGAGGGTCGGCCAGGGCGTCCTCGGTGCATTCGGCCAGGACGGGGCAGACGGCGCAGACGGCCTTCGCTTCGTTGGCGAGGTCCTGCTCGGCGATGGGGTGCGCGAACCAGGGGTCGTAGTCCGCGCGGACCATGTGCCGGCAGGCCGCCTTCGCGGCCCAGGCGGCGACCCGGCTCATGCCGGCACCTCGACGGGGGCGTCGAGCAGCGAAGCCCACCCGAACGCGTCGAGCTCGTCGGCGGTGGTGTGGACCTCGCCGTTCCACGGGGCGACGACCTTGCCGACCCGGCCCAGCGTCGCGTGGATGAGGGCGACGGACTCCTCGGCGAGGCGGACGCTGTGGGCCTTCGCGGCGGCCCGGCGCTCGGGGGAGCCCGGGACCATCGCGTCAACCTCGGCGGAGCGGCGGCTGTCGAGCCGGCCGTAGCATCCGCGGCCGAGGCCGAGCGTGCCGACCGTGGCGTGCGGCCCGGTGTAGGTCGACGGCTCCCAGACGGACAGGATGACGGTCTGCGAGCCGATGAGGCGGCTGGCCTTGATGATGCGGTCCATGGGGGGTCCTCCCGGTAGTGGGGCCCGGCGCGGGCCCCGAGGCGTTCAAGGGATGAGCGTGGCGCGGCCGGCCTGGTAGGCAGCCTCGAGGGCGGCGCGGACGTTCCAGACGGCGTGCTCGTGGAAGTCCAGGTCGTCCATGTTGCGGTCGGCCAGGGTCTCGAGGTGCAGGTACTCGGCGGCGATGGCCTCGAGCTTCTCGTCGCGGGCCTTGCGCTGGGCGGTGACGGTGGTCATCGGGGGCTCCGTTCCGGTTGGTGTAGGGGCACCATACCATGCGCGAGGCCGGGCGGTCAAGCGCCGCTGCACCTATTCTTGGACGAACATGAGCGACAGGACCGGGCGCCACGTCGTGCCGGACTCGAGGTTCACGAGCCGCTCCGGCCACCAGTACGGGTCCTCGTCGGACAGGTGGTACTCGGCGGCGGCCTCACGCGAGGCGTGGAAGGTGAGCCAGGCGCGGTCGGGGAGCCGGTAGCGCTGGACCAGGACGAACCGGTCCACGAGCAGGTCGGTGTCCTCGAGGTCGGCGAGGCAGTCCGGGTCGGGGTCGAGCTCGTCGATGAGGTCGCGGAGGCGGCCGTGCGCGAGCAGGTCGGCCTCGAGGCCCCGAGGGGCGGGGACCCCACCGACGGCAGCGGCGGTGGCCTCCTGGGCGGGCGTGGGGCGGGTCATGAGCGGGCCTCCTGCAGGTCGGCGAGCGTGGCGTCGGGGGCGACCATGCCGATGCCCCATTCCTGGCGCCAGGCGTGAGCGTCAGCGACGTTGGCGGCGACGTGCAGCACGGTCCCGGCGTCGGGGCCCGAGGCCTTGACGACGAGCACACGGGCTCCCTGGCGGTACAGGCGGGCGGTGTGGATGCGGGCGAGGGCGGCGGTGGTGGCCATGGGGTCCTCCCGGGTGGTGGTGGCGGGCCCGCGGTCACGGGCCCGGTGGGTCGGTCAGGCGGCGTCGATGTGCTCGGCGTCCGCGCGGGCGGTGGCGACGACCTCGTCGGTGGTGAGGCCGGTGAGGCGGGCGAGGCGGACGGTGCGGTTGCGCATGCTGCGGGCCCGCTGCAGGGACACGAAACCACCGGTGAGCCGGGCGTGGGCGTAATCGGCGGCGAGGGCCTGGCGGAGCGCGAACGCGTCGGGGGCGGTGGTGGCGGTGGTCTGGGTCTGCATGGTGGCTCTCCGGTGGTTTCGGTGTAGTGCAACCGTACCATAGGTGCGCGGCGCCGGTCAAGCGCCGCTGCACCTTTCTTTGGTGTGGCCGGGGCCGGAGCCCCGGCGGTCGGTCACCGGGCGGCGAGGCGCTCGAGCTCGGCGATGCTGATGTTGCGGCCCGAGCAGGTCCAGGTGTTGCGGCGGTAGCGCAGGACCCAGCGGCCGTTCTTGATGCCGAACCGCAGGCACTCGTCGGGGGTCATGTTGTCGAACCGGACCCGGCCGCCAGCGACCCAGTCCTCGTCGCGGTACTCGTGGGAGGTCCAGACGTCGAGGGAGACGCGGCCGGCGGCGAACGCGGCAGCGATGCGGCGGGCGGTGTCGGGGCGGAGGCTGGACAGGGCGTGGTCGGTGGCGGTGGCGAGCTCGGTGGCGGTGTTCATCGTGGTCCCTCCCGGGGTTTCGGTGTAGTGCAACCGTACCATAGGTGCGCGGCGCCGGTCAAGCGCCGCTGCACCTTTCTTCGGTCAGTCGTTCATGACGTCGACGGTGACGCCCGGCCCCTCGTAGGTCACGACGTCGGACCAGGACGCCTCGACGCGGGCCAGGACCACGAGCCCGGTCGCGGGGCGGAACAGGACCTCGTTCGGCCAGTAGCCAGGGGCCCAGCCGAGGTCGGACGCGGCGGCGAGCAGCTTGACGCCCTCGCTGTCACGGCGCATCACGTCGACGGCGTCGGACGGGACGATGGGGAGGGTCTGGGTCTGCATGGTGGCTCTCCGGTTGGTGTGGCCGGGGCGGCCCGGCGGGTGGGGCTGCGGTCAGGGGACGATGAGCGCCGAGGGGGCGACGGTCTGCGTGAAGCGGGTCCCGCGGACCCGGGCCTCGAGCTTGCCGCGGCGGACGGTGACGTGGACCTCGGTGCCGGCGGGGAAGGCGCGGACGCCGGTGTTGACGCGGGTGCGGGGGTCCTTGGTGGAGAAGGTGATGGTGCGGGCGGTGGTGGCGGTCATCGGGGTCCCTCTCGGTTGGTGTAGTGCAACCGTACCATCCGGGCGCCGGCCCGGTCAAGTCATTCTGCACTCTTTCTTGCGGACTCGAGCCAGTCGTAGCGGCCAGCCAGACGAGCCAGCGCCAGGACGCAAACCATGGCGATGTTCGGGTCGGGGCGCTCGCCCCTGCCGACCTGGGCGAGGCCGACGGTGAGGGCGAGGTCCTCGAGGGGGTCGAGCTCCGGGGCGCTCACTGCAGCACCAGGGCGGAGGCGCCCATCGCGCCAGGCCCGAACCGGCGCGCGTCGTAGCCAGACGTGCGGGACACCTGACGGCGCTCGAGGGCCAGGTCGACCCGGGCGATGAGGTTGCGGCCGTCAGCGAGCGTGAACTCGAGCGGGTCGCCCTCGAGGCGGCGCACCTCGACGCGGACACGGCCGGCGGTGGGGGCGGACAGGACGACGGTGGCTGGGATGGTCATGACGGCTCCTAGATGCCGAGCCGGGCGCGGAGCGCGGCGAGGTCGTTGTCGATGGGGGCGAGGCGGACGTGGAACCCGGGCTGGTCCTCGACGTGGTGGCGGTCGCAGAGGACGTCGATGGGGACGGACCCGAGGTCGTCGGGGCCGGCGTCGGCGTCGGTGACCACGGCGAACGCGGCGAACCGGGTGCAGCAGGGGCCCAGGTCGCAGGTCATCCCTTCGGCCCACTCACGGACCAGGTGGCCGAGCTGCTTGCGACGCTCGAGGTTGGCGAGGGCGGTGGCGGTGTCAGTCATGGTGGGCTCCGGTGGTTGCGGTGTAGTGACACCTTACCATGCAGGGCGCCGGGCGGTCAAGCGCCGCTGCACCGTTCTTTCAGCGGATGGGGAGCTCGTTGATGGCCCGGCCCAGGGCCTGTCCGAGCTGCCGCGAGGTCGCCAGGCTCAGGTCGTCCTCGACGCTGACGTGGCTGGCGAGGGCCTCGAGCAGGACGGACGCGGGCAGGCAGGTCGCGAGGTGGTCGGCCAGGACGCGGAGCTCCTCGGGCGTGCCGTGGTCGGCGAACATCGCCATCGCGCTGAACGCGAGGACGCCGGCATCCGGCTCGTCGGGAGCGGCCACCTTGGTGGCGTGCTCGAGGATGAGGGCGGCGGTGAGGTCGGTGGCGGTCATGGCGGGGTCCTCCCGGTGGTTGGGGGGCCCGCGGAGGGCGGGCCCCGTGGTGGGCTGTCAGCCGGCGTACCAGGCCTTCAGCGCGTCGCGGTCGATGGCGGCGTGTGCCACGACGACCGGGCAGTCGGTGAACGTGATGACGCCGAACGCGGTCTCGACGTCGATGGCGTTGTCGGCGGAGGCGTAGCAGCGGACGGTGGTGCCGGCCGGGATGGTGACGAACCCAACCTCGGCGCCGACCTTGGTCCAGGACGGGACCAGAGCGAAGTGTCCGTTCTCGCTGCGGCCGACCCACTTGTTGATGCCGTCGAGGTCGTGGGTCAGGCTGCCGTCGGCGTTGGCCGTGATGTGCTCCACGAACAGCGAGCCCGGCTCGTCCATCAGCATCAGCGAGGGGAGGTTGACGCCGGGGCCGGCGGTGGGGGCGGTGGCGGTCTGGTTGGTCATCGTGCGCTCCGTTCCGGTTGGTGTAGTAGCACCATACCATCCGGGCGCGGGGCCGGTCAACCGGTTCTGCACTCTTTCTTCGGGAATCTTCCCGGGCAGAGCGAGGCCCCAGGCCGGGGGGGGGACCTGGGGCCTCGCGGGGGGCCGGAAGGGGACGACCGGCCGAGCTGCATCATGCCAGAGCGGACCGGAGGTTCGCCAGCGTGGCGCCGTGCTCGTCCTTCCACCAGGTCCAGCCGTTCGCGGCGGTGTTCTTGGCGCCGACGGCGGCCTTGATGGCCTGGGCGGCGCCGGACGGGGACCGGTAGGCCCCGACGACCTCGGGCGTGAGCTGGTCGGCCCAGATGGGGTCGAGCGGGGACTCGAGGCCGCGCAGCTCGAGGCCGTCCTCGGTGACCACGGCGGTGGCGCGGAGGCCCTTGTAGCGGGCCACGAGCTCCTGCCCTGGGGTGATGGCGCCAGCGGCCAGCAGGGGCGCGAGCGGGGCGACACGGGGCGCCCTGACGGGCTCCGGGGCCGGCTCCGGCTCGGGAGCGACGAACCGGTCGCCGAACCGCTCCGAGCAGGCCTTGCAGGTCGGCGCTTCGTCGGTGGGGTCGAACCGGCCGGTCTGCAGGGCGCGGCCCGAGCAGGCGGTCTTGGTGCCGGCGGCGGTGACGCGGACGGCGTGGACCAGGCCGGTGGTGGTCATCTTGACGGTGTTCATGGCTTCTCCGGTTGGTGTGAGCCGGGGCCGGTGAGCCCCGGGCGAGCGGCTGTCAGTGCTGCCGGCAGCCGCAGTGGACGGGGCGGTGCAGGAACTCGGGAGCCCGGCAGCCGCAGTCGCCGGGGCAGTAGCAGCGGAGGGTCTTGCGCAGCTTCGGGGCCGGCAGGGTCGCGGCGAGGTCGATGGCCTGGCGCGACAGGGCCCGACGGGCGTCGGTGGTGCGCTCGGGGACGATGGCGTCGAGCTCGAGCTCGGCCTCGACCAGGGCGGCGCGGGCCTCGTCGAACCGGCCAGCGGCGACGAGCGCGTCCGAGCGGACGATGAGGGCGGCGGCGGTGTCGATGGCGGTCATGGCGGGTCCTCCCGGGCGGCTTGGCGGTCAGCGGATGACGTGGCAGACCTGGTCCTCGGTGACGCGGAGGTCACGGCGCAGGCCCTCGATGCGGACGACCATGCCGACGGCGCCGCGCCGGACGCTGGTAAGCGGGGCCAGGGCGCCACCGCTGTTGACGATGCGGTCGCCGACCTGCAGGGACTCGCCACGGATGGCGATGACGCCCTTGGGGAGGCGGTCGAGCTCGCGTCGGGTCTGGATGGTGGTCATTGCGGTCCCTCTCGGTTGGTGTAGTGCAACCGTACCATGCGAGGCCGACGGCGGTCAAGCGCCGCTGCACTCTTTCTTTCCCCGGACACGACGAGGCCCCGACGCCGGAGCATCGGGGCCAGTCGCCGGTGTCCCTTCCCCGTGGACACCTGGCAGGACCGTAGCAGGACGGCCGGCAGGTTCGCTCAGGACCAGACGACCTGCAGCCCGTCGGCGACCGCGGCCGCAGCGACCTCGTGCAGGCGCTCGAGGCGGGCCTGCAGGTAGCCAGGCTCGCGGCCGGCGTCGATGAACCGGCCGAACCCGAACTCCGAGGTGCCCTCCCACTCGTGCTCGGGCAGGCCCTCGTCGGTGGGGGCGACGGCCAGCGCCATCAGGACGCGGCCCAGGAACTCCTGAGCGTCCATCGACCCGCACCAGAGGTCGTCGCCCTCGATGCCCAGGGACTCGAGGACCGGCCGCGCGTTGCGGTTGGACATGTTGACGCCGTCGACGTTGCCGGCGGTGGTGGTGACGGTGACGGACATGGTGGCCTCCGGTTGGGGAGGGGCCCCGTGGGGCCCGGGACGGTCAGGCTGGGTCTTGGATGGCGACGACGGTGAGGCCGTTCTCGGTGGCGGTCTTGCGGATGGCGGCCTCGTTGGCGCTGAAGCGGACGACCAGGCCCGAGGTGGTGTAGGGGTTGCCGGTGCCGACGGCGGCCCAGGCGGCGTTCTTGTTCTTGGCGGCGATGGTGGCGCCGTCGTGGGCGACGGTGACCTCGCGGCCAGCGGTGCCGGCGGTGGCGGTGGCGGTGGCGGTGGTCATCGTGGGCTCCTCCGGTTGGTGTAGTCACACCTTACCATGCGAGGGCCGAACCGGTCAAGGGGGACTGCACTCTTTCTTCGATGTAGGCGCGGCGGCGGGCGGCGAGCGTGGTCATCGGGGCAGCGACAGCGCGGCGGAGCGCTTGTCGGCGAGGTCGCTCCGGGACCAGCGCGAACCGGCCGGGCGCCAGCCGTAATAGGAGCCGCCGTGGCTCTCGAGCCGGACGTACTCGATGGCGCCCAGGACGCGGCCCGAGGGGTCGAGGATGCGTTCAGCGAGGATGGCGGTGGCGGTGGGGACACGCTCGGCAGCGAGGTCGGTGCCTGCGATGCGGATGGCGGTCATCGCGCGCGGTCGATGGCGAACAGGACGGGCAGCCCCAGCGTGCCGAACAGCACGAGCGTGGTGACGACCCAGAGGCCGATGGCGGTCATGGTGGTCCTCCCGGTGGTTGTGGCGGGGTTGTCGGCGGTTGTGCCGGCGGTTCTGCAGCTCCCGAGGTGCAGGGGCCAGGCCCTGAGCCCCTGAGCGGGGGAGGGGAGGCGAGCGGCCTCGGGAGCCGGGACATCAGCAGCCTCCGGGACACTCGGCGCGGCGGCCGGCGGTCCTGGTGAGCATCTGGGTTCAGGGGATTCGTCGCTGGTCGCGCGGCCGGCCTCATCGGTGACGGCGCACCCCTTACTAACTCGCTGCCTTCGCCCGTGTCCCGGTCCTTGCCCACCCCGAGGGGCTGCTGGTTGCCGGGAGCCGTATCGCCGTGGTCGTCGGCTCGAGGGCGGTGGCTAGCCGGCCCCGAACGTCCTCCCACCTTGCGAGGTCTTACGCGTTCCCAGACCCCCCGGTCATCGCCGGCCACCGCTCGCGGATGGTGCCACCGTCCGCGGTGCCGAGCGCCCTGGGGGCTGCTGAGGTCCCTATGCAGTTCTCAACCGGTACAGGGGCACCGTACCATGGGCGCGCGACGGCGGTCAAGTAATCCTGCACTATTCTTTCGGCGGGAGGAACCGGGACCGGACCGCGGGCTCGCCAGTCTCGTCCTCGAGGCGGGCCACGATGACGTCGACGTAGCCAGGGTCGAGCTCGATGCCGGCGCCGACCCGGCCGACCCGGGCTGCAGCGACCAGGGTCGAGCCCGAACCCGCGAACGGGTCGACGACGAGCTCGCCAGGCAGGGTGGAGTTCAGCAGGGACCTGCCGATGAGCTCGAGCGGCTTCATCGTCGGATGCAGGTCGGACCGGGCAGGACGGGGGATGGTCCACACGGTCGTCTGCTTGCGGCCTCCCCACCAGGGGTGAGCGCCACCAGGCGTCCATCCGTACAGCAGCTCGGCGTGGTCGGGGGCGTAAGCGGCCACCTCGTCAGGGTCGGGGTCCACGCGCGGGTCAGCGCCGGGCGTGGCGCCGAACAGGACGGACTCGTGCTGGCCGTGGTAGTCGGACCGGGCGAGCACGAGCCGGTCCTTGGCCCAGACGATGGTCTGGCGCCACACCTTCAGCTCGGTGAGGACCAGGGCGAACGCGAGCAGCTCCGGCCCGGACGGGGAGGCGACGTACCACGGGGCGCCGGGCTTGGTCACGGCGAGCAGCGGCTCGAGGGCGTCGCGGAGCAGGGCGGCCAGGGCGTCGATGCCGAGGTCGTCGTTCGCAATCTTGCGGTGGCGGGAGCCCTCCTCGACGTAGTCGATGCCGTAGGGCGGGTCGGTCCAGACGGCGTCTACGGGCCCGTCGCCCACCGCGGCGCCCAGGGCCAGCGGGTCGGTCGCGTCGCCGCACACGACGCGGTGTGGGCCCACCTCCCACACGTCGCCGAGGGCGGCGGTCGGGACCTCGGGCAGCGGCGGCGGGTCGTCGTCCTCGAGGGACACGGCCCGGGCGGCGTCGAGCTCGGACCGGAGCTCGTCGATGTCGCCACGGTCGTAGCCGACCCCTGCGAGGCCGTCGGGGGCGTTCTGCAGGTCGTCGAGCAGGGCCAGCAGGGCCTCGCCATCCCAGCCTCCGACCTCGGTGGTGCGGTTGAGGGCGATGAGGGCGGCCTCGGCCTCGAGGTCGTTCGCGGAGGACCAGCCGACGACGCGAGGCACGAGCCAGGCGCCGTTGTCGCCGGTGTCGATGCCATCTGGCGGAGGTTGCTCTGTGTCGCGGAGGTGCTGCAGGGCCTTGAGGCGGCCGTGGCCGGCGGCGAGCTTCCCGGTCCGCTCGTCGATGACGACGGGGTCGATGAACCCGAACCGGGCGAGCGACCCCGCGATGAGCTCCACGTCGTGGGCTTTGGGGTTGCGCTCGTGGGCCACGAGCTCGTCGAGGGGGGCGTAGGTCACGGACAGCACGGCAGTCTCCGCGGTCGGGGAGGCAAGCGTAGGCCCCGGCGCGGAGCCGGGGCCAGGACGGGCGGCGGCGGTCAGCGGCCGGCCCAGTGCGCTTGGGCGTCGAGGGCGGCGCGGGCGGACTCGCGGCGGTCGACCTGGTGGTGGCCGGTCGCGACGTCCCATCCGTCGACGGGGAGGCGCATGACGCTGAGCAGGACCTCGAACGCGGCGTCGCGGCGGAACGTCTCGCCACGGGCGACGAGCATGCCGCGGAACGCGTCGCCGCCGGTGAGGGCGTGAGCGGACCAGGGGGCGCCGGCCTCGGGGCGGTCGACCCATCCGACCTTGACGCCGTCGAGGATGAGGTCGTAGCGGGACCAGTCCTCGAGGTGCTCGAGGCGGACGCGGCGGAACGTGAGCTGGCCGGTGGCGGTTGTGGTGGTCATCGTGGTCCTCCCGGGACTGGTAGGGGCGGGGCGGTCAGCCGAGGTAGTCGAACAGGCGGTCGCGGAGCCGGGCGTAGTCGCCACCGAAGTAGAACCCGTCGTCGTCCATCGTGTCGGTGGTGAACGCATCCGCGGCGTCGAGCACGTCGTCGTCGGACAGGAACCCGTTGCGGGCCTCGAACGTGGCTGCGACCTGGTCCACGGCGAGGCGGAACCGGTCGTCGAAGCTGAGGGGGGCGGTGTCGGTGCGGGTCATCGTGAGCTCCTCCGGTTGGTGTAGCACCACCGTACCATCGGCGGGCCCGGCCGGTCAAGGGGTTCTGCACCTTTCTTCCGGCGAGGCGGGCGATGCCGAGCTGTGGGGAGCGTTGGCCGGTTGTGGCCGGGGTTCTCGAGGGTTCTCGAGGTGTGGGCGCCAGCGCCGCGGGAGGACGCGCCGAGCTCGAGGCGGCCCGGGAAGTTGGCCGTTGTTGGCCGGTTCTCGCGCAGTTCTCGGGGAGTTGCCGGGAGTTGGCGAGGTGTGGGGAAGTTGCCGAGCGATGCCCAGCGATGGCCGGTTGTGGGCGACGTTGGCGGGTTGTGGCCGGGGTTGCCAGAGGTTCCGCGGCGATGCCCGAGGCGGGGCGAGGACAGCGAGGGCGGGCCAGTAGTTGGCGGCATCTCGCGGTTGTTGGCGGGTTCTCAGGAAGTTGCCGAGGGTTGCGCAGAGGTGGCCGGAGGTGGGGAGGTGTGGCCGGAGGTGGCGGGCTGTGCCGCGCGTTCGGGAGCTGTGGCCGGCGGTGGCGGGTTGTGGGCAGCGTTGGCCGGTTGTGGGCGGGGTTGGCCGCCGTTCCAGAGCATCGGCGGCATCTCGCCGCGGAGCTCCTCGAGGACCAGGCCCTTCGTCATGCCGTCGAGGACGGCCGAGGCGTGGCTGTGGCAGAGGTCGCTGAACCGGCGGACGCACAGGGCGCGGATGAGCCAGCGGGACATCTCGGCCGGTTCGATGCCGGCGCGCTCGAGGCGGGCAGCAACCCTGGCGGCGACGCCCGGCTCGGCAGGGCGTGGGTCGCGGCAGGTCGGGTGGCACACGGTCAGCGGGCGCCGAGGCGTGCGAGGCAGGTCGGGCACCAGGACCGGCCTGGGGCGCAGGGACGGCTGCAGCCGCTGGTGACGCAACCGGCCTTGACGTGCATGCCGGTGTGGGCCAGCGGGGGGCGCTGCAGGCCGACGTCGAGCTCGGGCAGCTCGCTCACTCGGGCACCAGCAGGCCGAGGGCGACGGCAGCGGCGACGGATGACACGGTGACCTCCCAGCGGACCAGGTCGCCGTTGTCGTCACGGACGGACACGGGCCCGAACGTGAGGTCCGTGGACCAGGACCCCTGCTGAATCGACAGGGGCGCCACGGCCCGGTAGGCGGCCCCGTCGACGCTGAGGGCGGGCCCCAGGGCGTCCACCAGGGGCAGGGACGGTACGGGCAGCGTGACGGTCCTCATGCGGGTCCCCTCACGGGCTCGAGGCGCATCATGCGCTCGGGGCCGACAGCGGCGTCGGCGATGACGCGGTAGCTGATGCCGTCGGGGCCTTCGATGAGGTCGCCGAGGGCACGGCCGTCGAGGGCGGCGACCCATCCGTCGATGTCGAGCATCTGCCGTCCTTGCCGTAGTTGTCGCGGGCCCACTCGTCCGGGCGGCCCGAGGTCCATGCGAGCACGTCGGCGACCCGTTGGCCGGTGATAGGGCCGGGGCGGGCCCAGCCGGCGCAGGCCGACATCGACATCACGGCCAGCGCGTGCCGGTGCGGGTCGCCGGTGACGCGGAGCATCGCGTCGACCCGGTAGGCCTCGCTCATGACGACGCCTCGTCCGAGGCCTGCAGGGCGAGCAGGCGTTCCACCAGGGTCTCGCGGCCAGCCTCCACGTCGATTTCGGAGCGGCGAGGGGCACCACCGCGGTCTGCGAGGTTCTCGGCGGCGCGGAGCCGGTCCGAGGTCTTGGCGGCAGGGTCGACCATGATGCGGGCGAACGTCTCGACGACGGCGCCCTGCAGCGCGGCGTATCGCAGACGGGCGGAGGTGCGGCCCGAGGGGGTCGACCCGGCGTGGTGCTTGCAGCGGCCGGCGCCGGGATGGTCGGTGCCGTGGCCGGCGCGGTTCCCGCACCAGCGCCAGGGGTTCTCGATGCCGCGGGCGATGTCCTGCTGTATCTGGCCGGGCTGGCGGGCGGCGCCGCAGAGCAGGCCGCCGGCTGAGGGGTCCTCGGGGGTGGGGGGAGGGGAGCCGGCGGGGAGGTGGCGGAACGGCGTTTGCATGGCGGGTTCGGTTTCCACGGTCACCTCCGGGGCGGGTCGGGGCAGGCTACCTGGCTGGTTAGCCGAGCCGGAGGGCGGCGGCGATGGCGAGGGCGATGAGGGTGAGCCAGAGCGCGAGCTCGAGGGTGTTGGGGCGGGGCGTGCGGGTGGCGAGGCGGCTGATGTAGTCCTGGCAGCCGGGGCAGCCGGCGAGGGAACCGACGGGGTGTTCTTCGCGGCCGATGTGGGCGGGGCGGCGGTGGATGCGCATGGTGTGCTCCGTGTTGGTGGGGGCCCGGTGGTGTGCCGGGCCCCGGCCGGTGTCAGCGGCGGTTGAGGGCGAGGGGGGCGCCGACCATGAGGGCGCCTAGACCCATGAGGGCGAGCAGCCAGGCGGGTGCTCCCGTGACGGGGAGGGTGCCGCCGGTGCCGGCCTCCACGGAGGTGGGCAGGGGGATGGGGTCGTCGTCGGGCTCGGCGCGTTCGATGACCTGGGGGGTGCCGAGCTCTACCTCGGGCTCGTCCTCGGGTTCGGGCGTCGGGTCCGGGTCAGGGGTCGGGTCAGGGTCGGGGGAGGGCTCCGGGTCGGGCGTCGGCTCCGGGTCGGGCGTCGGGTCGGGGTCGGGCGAGGGCTCCGGCTCGGGCTCCGGCTCGGGTTCAGGCTCCGGCTCGGGCTCTGGCTCCGGTTCGGGTTCCGGCTCCGGCTCAGGTTCGGGCTCGGGCTCGGGCTCCGGCTCGGGGGAGGGGTAGATGACGTAGTAGCTGACCCCGGGGACGTTGTCGTTGCCGACACGGATGCCGGCGTCCTCCACGTAGTCGGACAGGGACCGGACCCCATCGGCGGTGAAGATGCCGGTGGCGAACGGGCCAGCCTTGACGCACGCCTCGGTGCCGGCCTCGAGGACCAGGTCGTCGTTGGCGCCCTCGACCTTGGTGACGTCCGAGGATTGGTGGTCGGGGCAGTGCTCGTTGGCGGCGAGGGCGGGCACGGCGAGCGTGAGCGCGAACGCTGCGATGACAGCGACGACCAGGGGCCGTCGTCGGGTCGGTTTCATCGGGTGCTCCTTCGGGTGACGATGACGCCGAGGTCGGCAGGCATCGTGCGGGTGGTGGACCAGTCGACCTCGAACACGGCGTCGCCGTTGATGACGGCGGCGGCGAGGGTCACGGTCGACCCGTCCTCGAGGACATCGCCTCGGGTGAGGGACGCTGCGAGGACACTAACGGTGGACGGGGCGGTTGGTGGGGTCAGCAGCACTCCTGGGTTGTGGGTCGGGTCGGGGACATCGGGTGGGGCGCCGGTCTTAGACCAGGCGCGTTCGGCGGCGAGGGCTGCCGAGGCGGACAGGGCGGTCATGGTTGGTCCTCCGGGTCGGTGGGGCGGCTGTCGAGCTCGGGGTCGAGCACGAGCTCGTCGTAGGGGTCGTCGGGGTAGGCGTCGAACAGGGGCACGGGCCCTCCTCTCGGGAGGCCCGGGGCTGGTGAGGCCCCGGGCGGGGTCGGCTAGAAGTAGGTGGCGCAGATGGGGCCGATGCCGGCGGCGATGCTGTCCTCGTCGGTGAGGGTGGCGCCGCAGCGGCAGCACACGCCGTAGAGCTTGCCGAACTCCTGCGCGTCCTCGAGGGTCATCATGGTGGCGTCGGACAGGGACGCGAGGGGGCGGGCGCCGCGGTACTCGAACGTGCCGTCGACGAGCTCCTTGGCGTACAGGCGGCCGTGCTGCGAGCGCTGGACCTTCCAGACGGTGCCCTGGACGTAGTGCATGCCCTCGGGGACCTCGGCCTTGGCCGGAGCAGCGGCGGAGGCCTGGCGGGCCTCGTTGCGGTAGTGGTCGCGCAGGGCGATGAGGCGGGTGATGGCGGCGGAGGCGTGCTTGCGGTCGACGGCGACCTCGTCGAGGTGGAAGGGGCGAACCTGCTGGGTCCACGCTTCGTGGGCCTCGGGGTCGCCGGTGGCGGCGACGAGCCGGTCGATTTCGGTGACCAGGTCGTTGGCGAAGTTGACCTGGCGGATGCTGGCGGCGGCGGTGGTGGTGGTGGCCATCGGGGACTCCGTTCCGGTTGGTGTAGGGGCACCATACCATCGCCGCGCGCCGGCGGTCAAGTCTCGCTGGACTCTTTCTTGCGGGCCCACGAGGCGGCGGCCACGGACAGCTCGGCCTCGACGTACTCGAGCAGGTACCGATACAGCCGGGCCTCCTCCAGGTGGAGGTGAGCGTCGGCCAGAGCGCGATGGGGCTTGCTGGGCGCGTCGGGCAGCGGGACCGGCACGGAGGCAAGCTCGCGGCGGATGACGCCGACGTCGTGGGTCCAGTAGGTCAGCAGCTTCGACGAGCGGGGCAGGTGCAGGCGCAGCCAGCGGCTGTCAAAGTGGCCCACGCCGGAGCCGGCGAGGATGAGCCGGCCCTTGACGGTGAAGGGCTCGAGGAACTGCTCGAGCAGCAGGTCGGCGTCGCGCGGATGGAAGTCGTCGCGCTCGTGGCCGGCGTCCTCCCGGGCGTCGTTGGCCTCGAGCTCGGCGAGCAGCCCGGACGACCGGTGCATCTCCACGACGACCTCGGGCATCAGCGCGAGGTGCTCGGTGAGCGGCTCCACCAGGCAGTCGAACTCGGCCAGCGGCTGGAACTCCGGGTTGGCGATGATGCAGCCGACCTCGAGGATGGAACCCTCACGCTCGTTGGCGCAGGTCGTTTCGAGGTCGATGAACGCGTAGTTCACGGCAGGTCCTCCCGGTAGGTGGCGGCGGCCTTGGCGGCTTCGATGGCGGCCTGCAGCCGTCCGGCCCGGCGGGCACGGACGGTGGCAGGGTCGGGGTCGGTGCGGGACGTGGGCACGTACTCCTCGAACCGGGACTCGATGGCGGCGAGCAGCTCGCGGACGACGTAGCCAGGGACCAGGTCGGACGCTTCCCACGGCGGCGGTTCGGGCAGGCGCTGGTGAGGGTCGCCCGGGTTGCAGACGATGTCGCTGGCTCCCAGGGGGGCGTGAGGCACGGCGTAGCTGAGGCGCCAGCGGTCACCGTGGGGCTGTGAGGCGAGGACGCGGCAGCGGGCCCGGCCTCCGAACACGAGCACGTCGCCGGGGCGGAGCTCGTCGGCGCGGGCCTTCACGGTCGGGTTGGTCATGGCGGTTCCTATCGGTAGCCGAGCAGCCGGGAGCAGACGGGCCAGGCGGCCCAGCCCTGCCGGGCGAGGACCTCCTCGGCCACGGCGACCTGCTGCTCGATGGTGGCGTCATAGGCGTAACGGGGAGGGCTGGCCAGGGCGACGGGCGCGAGCCAGGACCAGGTGTCGGGGTGGAACTGCAGACCCCCGTGGTGGACGCGGGTGCCCCAGGGGGGGACCGTGTCCCCTGGGGCGGCCCACGACCACCGTGCGGAGCCGGGCACGAACGCCGCTCCGCGGTCGAGCCAGTCGCCGGACTCGCAATCGGCCAGGTCGGCCCAGACGGCGGGGAGCTCCCAGGCGGGAGGCTCCCATGCCGGCCGGTCCTCGAGCAGGACGATGGCCTCGAGGCGGTCCATCCTCGGCGGGTCGATGCGCGGCTGGTCCTCGAGGGCGAGGCCAGGCACGAGCACGGCGAGCAGGGAGAGGACGGTCACGCGTCGGCCAGCAGGGCGCCAGGGCAGTCCCACTCGACGTCGTCGACCTCGACCTCCTCCTCCTCGTACACCGGGTCGCTGACCTTGACCTTCTTGGTCACGGTCTTGGTGCCGACGACGCGGGCGGTGCAGACGGACCCACCGCCGTAGAACACCTCGAGGTTGTCGAGGGGGGCGGAGAGCTCGATGGCGCCGGCATCGAACTTCTTCTCGACGGTGACGCCGAGGACATCGCGCATGGCGCGGAGCACGAACGCGGCGAGGTCCTTCCGCTCCTCGGGGTCATTGACGGACCAGGACGGCAGCAAGCTGATGCGGTCGTAGCCGGTGAACACGATGAGCTGGTCAGAGCGGGGCTCGAGGGCGTCGAGCAGGTCGGCGGCGCGGCGCAGCGAGGCGGACAGGGTGGTTGGGCGGGCGGACATGGCTATCTCCGGTGTGGTTGAGGGGCCCGGGCGGTCCCGGGCCCCAGGTCGGTCAGCGGGCGGCGGACACCAGGGCGTCGAACGCGGCCGCTTCGACATCAGCGGCAGCGTCGGCGTCCTCGAGGGTCTGGGCCACGGACGTGACGGCGTTCATGACACCCCCGGCGGTCATCGACCCACCGCGGATGAAGTGCTCGAGGACGGCGTCCTGGTGGGCGGTCATTCGGACCTCGCGGACCACGCGCTCCACGGTGCCGGCAGCGTCCTCGACGGGCTTGCCGGCCTTCTCGCGCAGTCGGTCGAGGACCCCGCGCAGGTAGTCGACGTTGAGGAACGTCGCCACCGCATCGCGGGACATCGACGTGACCAGCTCGAGGTTGCGCTGCTGCGTTTCGTCGGACCAGCGCACCACGCCCTCGTCGAGCTTCGCGCCGAGGTGGACGTGCCGGAACGCATCCTTGGTGATGGTCATGCCGTTGTCGCAGACCCGGAACGTGATGCGGGGCACGAGCGACCAGGCGCCAGCCCCGACCTCGCTGTTCTGCAGGACGAACCCTGCGAACACGACCGGGACGTCCGAGCCGGAGGTGCCATCGAACGGCGAGCGGTAGTCGCCGAGCAGGTCGGGGGCGAGGACCTGCACGTCGGGGGCGGCGAGCTTCACGTACATGCGGCGCTCGGTGAGGTCGCAGGCGGTGACCTCGGTGTCGACGCCGGAGGCGCGGACCCCCTCGAGGGCGGCCATCAGCACGTCGAGGTTGTCGACGATGCGGTAGCGGTCGGACAGGAACGCGCGAGCGACCCCGACCCCGCCATCGCCACGGAACGTGCGCACCATGAACTTGCGCGGGTCCGGGCCCGAGGCGGGAACGTCGTCGACGGCGGGGCGGCCGTGCAGCCAGCCGTTGACGTTGGCGTCGTACAGGTCGATGCGCTCGGACCGGAGCCGGCGCAGGTACTGGCGAGGGACGCCCAGCTTCTCGCCGAGGCCCTCGTCAGCGACCTCGGTCGGCAGGAAGCTGCCGGTGGTCGTGTCGACGCCGGAGGCGGTCAGGACGGGCTCGGTGCCGTCGACCATCCAGTGCCCCTCGACGGACTCGATGGCCGAGGCCGGAGCGACCACGTCCACCTTGCGGGACTGCTGGTCCTTCAGCATGGCGGCGAGGTCGGCCAGGTCGGCGTTGCGGGTGGTCAGCGGGACGTCGTTGACGACGCCCACGGATGCAGGTGCTCGGGTGATGCTCATCGGTCCCTCCCGGGTCGGTCGGCAGCCGGTCGGCTGCAGACGGTCACGATGCCATCTGGATGCGACATCGCGAGCTGGTGTGGTGGGACCATACGCCTCGACCCGAGCGAAGTCAAGTCCCACCAGACGCACGAACGCCCTCGCAACCGGAGAGCGAGGGCGTCGTGCCTGACACGGGGACCACCGTGGCAGCCGGGGGCCCAGGCACCACCCTGGACCACCGTCCAGCCTAGCGGGCCTACGGGCGGTCCGACAGGCGAGGCAGGGAATCGATGTAGCGCTGGATGCGGTTGATGTTGTCCTTGGCCTTGAACAGGCGGCCGAGCAGGGTCTCCTCGAGGGCAAGCAGGGAACGGTGGCGGCCAGCGATGCCGTCGACCTCGAGGGCCTCCTCGACCTCGGCGTCGATGTCGCCGGAGGTGCGGCGGCCACGCTCCACGGGGTTCTTGCGTGCCTCGCGGCGGGCGCGGGCGCGGGCCAGGATGAGGTCGCCCTCGATGGATGGGGCCTCGGGGTCGTCGGGGTCGCCAGCGAGCCAGACGCGGACCTGGGCGAGCTCCTCGGTGACGCCGTCGTGCTCCCAGGCCCACGCGTCGATTTCGTCCTGGGCGGTGAAGATGTTCAGGTCGGCGGGCAGGTGCTCGCGAGGGGGGACGGGACCACGGGTGCGGGGCGGCCAGGCCGAGGCGGCGGTGTCGGGCTGGTAGGCCCGCTCAGGGCGCTGTGCCTGCAGCGGGGCGAGGGCGGCAGCGATGACACGCGGGTCGATGCCGGTGCGCGGCTGCTCGTCGACGCGACGGCCACCGGGCGCAGGCCCGGACGGGGGCGGGGCCAGGTCGGCGACGGGTCCGGACGATGGGTAGCCGCCGGAGCGGTCACGTTGGCCCATGGGGCGGGTCCTCCCGTCTGGTGACCAGGCCTGCGGCGACGCGGAGCGAGGTGGCGCGGTACAGGCAGTCGCAGTCGTCGGTGGGCAGGCAGCGGTCTTGGTGAACGGTCAGGGCGTCCTCGGCGGCCTCGCGGAGCAGGGAGCGGGGCAGACGGACCTCGGCGTAGTCGTTGCTCACGGCCGAGCCCGATGGGCGGCGAGCCAGAGCGTCTCGGCGGCGTGGCTGTGGTCCCACGCGGCCCGGACGTGGCGGAGGCGGTCCTTGCCTTTCGAGCCCGAGGCGGGACGGATGGGCTCGGGGTAGCTCTGCGGGTGGTAGTCGGCGACACCGCGGCCGGACTCCACGACGATGGCGTTCGGCCAGCGGGCGAGCAGGGACCCGATGACCATCGCGGTGCCGTACAGGTGGGTCTGGTTCTTGCGGGTCGGGCCGTGGTCGGGCCAGTAGGCGACGGCCTCGATGCCGACGACGTAGGTGTCGCGCAGGGACGCGTCGAGGCCGGCATCGTTGAGGACACGGTTGCAGGCGAGGCGGACCTGGGTGATGTAGGCCCCACCGGGCATGGTGGTGCCGGTGGGGCGAACCACGAGCTCCCAGGCGAGCAGGTCCTCGCGTCGACGGACGACCAGGCCGGTGTTGCGGGCGCCAGGGTCGATGCCGAGGATGACGGGTGGGCTCATCGGGGAGGCCTCCCGTACAGGCGGGTGACGCCGGCCATGGCGAGCACGAACCCGACGAACCAGACGGGTGGCGGGTCGCCGAGCATGAGCGCGAAGCCAGCGCCGAGGAACGCGAACGTCACGATGCGCGACCAGGTCATTGCCAGCTCCACGGGGCGTCGCGGTAGGGCGGGACGTCGTGCTCGTCGGCGGGGCGCCATTCGGCGGCGCCGGGCTCCCAGACCTCACGATTGTAGGTCCAGCGGTACAGCTCGTCGGGGCCTTCGTAGCGGCCGCGGACGAACCGGCCGGGGATGTCCAGGAACACGGCCTGGGCGAGCTTGGGGTTGGCCTCGGCCCAGCCGTGGCAGCCCCGGACCCCGTCGCCGCAGAGCGGGACGCAGTTGAACAGGTCGGTGGGGCCACCGCGGCCGGCGGACACGCGGTGCTGCCATGACTCGGCTCGGCGGCCGCACCTGGCGCAGAGCAGCGCCGAGGCGGGCCCGAGCTTCGAGGTGTTCGACATCAGAAGGGGGGGTCGGCGGGGTAGACGATGACGGCGGTCGCCTCCCAGGACAGGATGGTGTTGTCCAGGGCGATGACGTGGGGGGCGCCGGAGCGGAGGTCGAGCCAGTAGTCGCGGGTGGTGCCGAGCAGGGCCTCCGCGGCCCGGTGGGCGTTGGCGACGAGCTCGTCGTAGCCGTTGCCGGTGACGGGGACCTCGACGGTGAGGCGGGTGTCCTGTCCCATCAGTTGTCGCCGTGGACGCGGGCGCGGAGCTCCTCCGGGTCGACCAGGGCGTCGACGGCGGCCTCGTGCCGGGCATCGCGGGCGGCAGCTTCAGACGACGGCTCTTCCTCGTCGCTAGACGGGTCGGGCCAGCCGGACATGACCGGCTCGAGCAGCGAACCCGACGGTCGGGTGTCAGCCAGGCGGCCAGCGCGGTAGTGGACATGCTCGAGCGCGTCGGCGAGGTGGTTCGCGCGGAGGGCCTTCGCCGCATCGGCGATGGTGCCGATGTAGGTGGCAGCCTCCTTCGGGTCGGGGGCGAGGTCGAGCAGCTCCTCGGCAGCCCCGATGAGGGCGGCGGCGTCACGGACAGCAGAGGTTTCGGGGCGGTCACTCATCGTCGGTTCCTTCGAGGTCGTCGTCGAGGGAGGTCTGGCCGGCCTCTTCGTCGGCACGGCGCTTGAGCTCGGCCTCGAGCTCGCGGGCGAGCTCCTCCGAGGCCAGGATTGCGTCGGACACCTTGAAACTCTGGACCAGGTTCATCACGCCGAACGCGTTGACCTTGAACGCGTCGCCGGTGACACGGCCGCGGACCATGAGGACCATCGGCTCGTCGACGGGCAGCGGGTCGTCGCCACGCCAGCCGTCGTCCTTTCCGCTGAACGCGATGTGGTGGCCGGAGGGGACCCGGCCACCGTGCTCTGGCAGGTTCATCTGTGCTCCTTGGGTGGGTCGAACAGGGAGAGCGGCTCCGCGGGGGGCGGGGCAGGACCTGCGTCGCGGCCGTCGAACGCGGACCACGGGATGAGGACCTGCCGGTCGACGTCGGCGCGGATGAGGTACGGGGACCGGGCGCCGTTCTTGAGGACGTCGGCGGCGTAGGCGCGGACGACGTCCCACGGGACCCGGGCGGTGTTGGGTCCAGCGAGCAGCACGAGCTCCCGGGGGGGAACGGCGTGCTGGTCGCAGGTCTGGATGACCTCGAGGTTGACGCCGACGCCGGGGGAGGTGCGCCAGGCGTGCCGGGACGGGTCGAACCGCTTGGTGAGGATGCCTCGGGACAGGACGCCCACGGCGACGCGACGCCGGCCGGTGTTGAGCAGCCAGGTTCTGCCGGTCGAGCCGTGCTTCTCGAGCAGGGCGGGACGGGAGGGAGGCGGGAGCCGGTCAGTCATCGTCGTTGTCCAGGGACAGGCCGCTGGGGCGCCAGACGGAACCGTGCATGTCGACGGCGGACACGTTGAGGATGACGCCGCTGGTGAGGGCGAACTCGAACCCGTTGTCGGCGCGGAGCAGCAGCGGCCACGACCAGGGGTTGATGGCGCGCTGGGTGGCGCGCTCGAGGACGCAGGCCATCTCGTACATGCGGCGGCAGGCGGCGGCCTCGGTGGCGGTGCGGTAGTAGCCGTCGTTGCGTTCGACCTGGACCATCCGGGACCAGAGCTCGCCGAACTTGACCTCGTCGAGCGTGCCGAACCCTTCCGCGGAGGCGTGCTGGGCGCAGCGGTCGCAGGCGTCGAACAGCAGCGCGTCCTCCGGGTCGTCGTAGATGAGCGAATCGCGCTCGGGGACCCGGTCGACCAGGGCGATGCGGCAGCCGGGCTCTCCGTAGCGGCCGAACACCTGGTCGGTGGCGACGGCGAACGGCCAGGGTCCGCTGATGGGGTGGGGACGGTGAACGGTCATGTGGCGACCTCCTCGGCGACGGCCCATTCCTCGCCAGCGTCGGTCCGCATCGGCCACCAGGCGGTGACGTCGAACCCGACGACGCGAGGCGGGGCCGGACGGCCACCGGACAGGTACTCCGGTGGGGCGTGGCGGATGCGGGACACGTAGCCGACGATGCCTCCGGCCGGGACCTCGAGCTGGGCGGCGAAGTCGCGCGGGACGTAGCCGACGTGGCGCTCGAGCAGCAGGGGGAGGTCCTCGTCGTCGATGCTGCCGACCCGGTCAGGGTCGGTGATGGATGAGGACACCCGGTAGGGCTGACGGAGCGCTTCGAACGGGGCGATGTGAACACGGACGGCGTTCGGGTCGTGGGGATTGTCGGGCTCGGGCACGAGCAGGGCAGGGTCGCCCACGTCGACGCCGGCCGCGAGGTGCTCGCGACCCCCGGCCACCATGCCGACGATGCGGATGGCGGCCTTCACGGGTGAACCTCGGCGTGGATGAGCTCCGACACGGTGAACCCGGCCACCGCGAGGCCGATGTTCGCCTTGGTGTTGACGTGGACGATGGCCTCGAGCAGAGCGCCGCAGACGATGAGCACGTCGAGGTCGGACAGGTCGAGGCCGCGGTCGCGGCAGGCAGCCTCGAACTGGTCAGCGTGCCCCATCGCGCGCCAGTCCGGCAGGTCGCCGGCATTCTGCAGAGCGACGTGGGCGGCGGCGAGGCGGACGGCAGCCTCGACACGGGGCTTGTTGGTCACGGTGGTCCTCCCGGTGGTGTAGCCGCACCCTACGCGAGCGCGGCGGGGCGGTCAAGGGGGGCTGTTCTACATGCGGGCGCGCATCGTTGGTTCGGCCCAGGGCGTGCCGTCGTAGACGGCGACGTCGCGGAGGCAGGACGGGCAGACCACGAGGACGATGTCGCGGCCGTCGCGGCGCTGGGGTCGAGCGCCGGGGATGTCGACCCCGCACGGGCACGGGACGGTGGGCAGGGCCTGCTCCTCGTTGAGCATCGACAGCGTCGACACGACCCGGTCGAACATGCGGTCGCCGTAGTGGGCGACGGCCTTGAGGTAGCTGACGCGGAGGCGGGACAGGGCGGGCCCGAGGCCGGACAGGTGGTTGAGGGTTTCGGTGAGGTGGGGCCAGACCCAACCGGACACGAGGTCGCGGTCCTCGATGCGGGCGAGCAGCTCGGCGACGTCACGGTCGTCCTCGGCGAGCTGGTCGGGGTCAGGTGAGGGGATGGCGCGGTCCATCGGACGGTCCTTGGTCGAGGGCGGGAAGGGAGCCGCGCACGAGCTCGGCGGCGGCGTCACGGGTGGCGCGAGCGGTGACGGTCTGCCAGTAGTCACGGAACTGCGCGCGGGTCGCTGGGTCAGACGGGTCGAAGCTGCGGCAGAGGTTCGCCCATCCGCCCATCGACTCGACGTAGGCCACCAGCCGCGGGTCCAGCGTGTCGGGTCGGCCCCAGACGGCCCCGTAGCGGCGCACGGCCCGGCTCAGCGTCCCGAGGGCTTCCGCCCAGGCCTCGGTATCCCCGAGGGTCCCGCGAAGCTCTCCGGGGCTCTGAGGCGGCCATGAGCGGGACGGGTCGGACGCCCAGGACAGCAGGGCGGCGCGGACCTCGTCGGCCTCGAGGTCGGCGAGCAGGCCGTACCACGGCTCCACGGACTCGGGGGGAAGGGGACGGTGCGGCCAGAGGCCGGCCCAGAGCCCGACGATGCGAACCCACTCGGACTGCTTCACAGGCCCCTCCGCTCGAGCTCGGCCGCCACGTCGTCATAGGTAGCAGCCAGCGACGACCGTTGGTGGCGGGAGGCCTCGAGGCGGAGCCTTGAGTACTGCTCCCGGAACTTCGGCGCGGAACGGATGACCACACCCCAGCCGGGGAACCCGGGACCCCCGCGGACGTCGCGCATGGCGTGCAGCATCACGGACCGGACCTCGTCGACGCCGGGCGGGTCAGCGTCGCCGGTGTCGCCGGGAGGGCCGATGCGGAGCAGCCGGTCGAAGGCTTGATACCAGGCCTGGATGGCCTGGGTCCCCTTCGACGGCAGCGGATGACCGTTGGACCGCACGAGCTGCGCGAACTCGCGGGTGAGGTCCCTGACATCCGGGGACCAGTCGAACCCGTCGGGCGAGGACGACGGACTAGAGGTCTTAGGGGTTAGGTCTTTGGACGGTTCATGGACGGTTTGGGCGGCGCCAGTGTCGCCCCCGGGGCGGCGCCCAGGTCGCCCCTCCTCCTCATCCGGGGCGGCAATTTGTCGCCCCAGCGGCAGGTCGTAGCAGACGGGACGACGAGCCTTGTCGATGTGCTCAGGCTGCCAGCCGGACCGGGCGACGAGCCCGTCCTTCTCGAGGGCGCGCAGGGACCGCTGGACGGTGCGCCGGTCGCAGTCGGCGTAGCCGGACAGGGTCTCCACGGACGGCCAGGCGCCGGTGCCGTCGGCATGGGCGTGGTTGGCGAGGCCGAGCAGCACGAGCTTCGCGGTCGGGGTGGGGCAGCGCTGGTGCAGCGCCCACGCGGTCGCTTCGATGGACACGGTGCCTCCGGTTGGTGAGGTGGGCGTCCGGGGCCGCGCTAGATTCCGCGGTGCGCCGAGGGACGCCTCGAGCGTTCCGGGGCCTCCGCGTTTGGTCGGGCGCGGGGGCCCCGTCGGCGAACGCTAGCTCGGCTCGCCCTCGCCTCGTAGCTGCGTTTCGGCTTCGGCGATGGTCGAGGCCACCAGGTCCAGCCAGGCGTGCAGGTCCTCGAGCTCGAGGGCCTCGACCTCGCTGCGGCCGGGGAACCGGGACCTCCACTCCCCCACCAGGAACTCGCGCAGCCCGAGGCGGTGCGCGTCGACCTGCATGTTGGCCCAGCGCTCGAGCAGGGCGAGCCGCTCCTGCTCGTCGCCGGTGCCGAGCTGCGCCAGCGCCGGGGTCCCGAGGGCTTCGCCGGACCGGGCAGCGAGGGCCTCGAGCGAGGCCTGGCTGTTGGCGATGGCGAGCTGGAACTCGGTGACCTCGTGGACCTTCCCACGGCCGTCGCGGACGGTGCGGTCCACCATCGTGAGCCGGGCAGGGACAGCGGCCTGCGAGGCGCCGACCATGGTGAGCGCGGCCACGACCCCCTTCAGCGACGCGGCGGTGCCCCAGGCGTTCGAGCGGAGCTCCCAGATACCGAACCGCTCCACGTCGAGCTCGATGAGGATGGGCATGGTGCTGTGAGGCCGACAGGACCGCTCAGCGCCCTTCGCCATCTCCTCGGCGCACAGGCACGGCCGGTCGGTCGGGCGGCCGTCCAGGGTCGACATGGTGACCCCGTCGCATCGGCGGACGCACTCGGCAGCGCGCCAGAGCTCGAGGGCCTGCCGGAACCCGGCCGGGATGGTGAGCACCTCCGCGGACCGGACATCGGACACCACGTCGTACTCCCAGGTGAGGGAATCGGACACGATGTCGCCACCGAACTTGACCTGGACGGCGTTCGCCACCTCCGGGTCGTCGGTGTGGAACACCAGCGTCTCGGACCGGGTCGGCCGCGAGTACGGCTTCCCTTGGCGCGAGGTGGCCTCGACCCCGCGGCCGCAGGTCACGGTGCCGAGGCGAGGGATGCGAGGGCGCAGGACGTCGTTGTCAATCATCGGGTGGTCCTCCCGGGGCGAGCAGGGCGTGGTAGTCGAAGTACATGAGCAGACGCCGGACAGCGGCATGGCGGCGCGACACGCCACGGGCGACCTCGACGCCGGAACGGGTGACAGCAAGCCAGCCGTCAGCGACCTTCATCACGAACCCGACAGGTCGCCCCTCCACGTTGACCACGAACGTGGCCTCGGCGGACAGGGCGACCTGGGCGATGCCGGACGAGGTGAGCGCGCGGGCCTCTGCGGCGCGCATGCCCTACAGCTTCCCGTCGTCGAGCTTGCGGAGCAGCTCGTGGGCCCAGCCCTTGGTGTAGCCGAGGGCGCGGGCAGCGGCGGTCGGGTTCACGTCGCGCTCGTCCGAATCGCGGGTCGCGGCCAGCATCTCCGCGAGGACCCGGGTCTCGTCCTTGACGGCCTGCCGCAGCTTGTAGAGCTTCTCCTGCTGGCGGACGATGGGACGCAGCTCAGGGTGAATCTTGACGGTTGGGTCGGCAGCCATGACGGCTCCAGTCGGTCGGGGGCGGTGTCGTACACCTGCACCTTACCACGACCGGGCCGGTCCAGTCCAGGCCTACTGAACGCGGAGGGCTGCGCGCCAGGTCTTGTCGCCCACGACGTAGTCGGGCACGGACGGGCTCGAGGGCCGGCCGGTGGCGAACCGGGCCTGGACGGTGCCAACCGCGGCCTTGGTCAGCGGGCCACCGATGCCGTCGAGGTTCCCGCTGTAGGCCCCGAGGGCGGCGAGCAGGCCCTGCAGAGCACGGACGTTGTTGTTCGGCTTCGCGCGGGAGCCGACCCACGTCGACGAGCTCCGGGTCACGCGGCTGAAGTTCAGGACGGGCAGCACGTCGAGCACCCCCTCGGGCGATGGCGGCGGGACAGGGACGGTCACGGACGACCCGAGCACCTCGCGGATGGTCGCCAGCGTGAGCTTCGACGCCGCAGCAGGCGTGAGCTCGAGGTGGATGTGGTCGTAGTGCGGATGGACGCCGCGGTAGGGCTCGCCGGCGGGGTCACGAACCGCGGACCAGTGGGTTCGGTTGAAGATGACGTACTGCACGCCGAGGCGGGACGGATGGTTGGCGACGCGGCGCAGGAACTCGTAGGCCACGGCATGGCCGGCGGCGTCAACAGGGACCGCGAGGTCGGTCGCGCGGCCGCAGGCGTGCATCGACAGCGACGACGCACCACGGACCTCGCGGCATGCGTAGATGCCGAGCGACCGGGCCAGCGGCTCGAACTCCTCGAGCCAGTAGGCCATCATCGCGGCCGCTCCTGGGGCGGGACCACCGGAGCAGGCGGTGCATCGCTGCCACGACGGCATCTGCTCGAACCGGACCTGGGTGGACACGCCGGGGAACGTCCTCACGTCAGGTCCTCCTCGACGACCGCGCCAGGGTCGGCGTAGGCCGCAGCGACCGCGCCGGGCTCGAGCTCGTCGTCCGAGGCGTCCGACCCCTCGCCGCCATCCACGTCGATGCGGAGGGCGGGGTCGACCTCGGCGAGGTCGCCGGTGTCGCGTGGCTCGTCCATCGGGGCTCCTTCGACGGAGAGCAGCCTACCTTCCCGCAAGTCGAAACAGGGCACGTCGTTCGCAGGCGAGCATCCACGCATCCGCGGCGACGAACAGGTGCTGCAGTGTCAGCGCGGCGACGAACAGTCGAGCAGCCGGCCCGAGGGGAGCTTCGAGGGGCAGTAGCACCACCAGCAGGACGATGCCCTTCGCCAGAGCGGTGAGCAGGATGCCGAGCCGGAACACGGCGGAGCGCATGTAGTGGCGTGCCACGACCGCGCGTCCGTTGGGGGCAGGCAGCATCCGAACGGCACGTCGCGTGCGGAGCGCATCCACCAGGACGGACACGCCGGCAGGGACCGACAGGGCCATGCTGACCACTGCCAGCACGGCGAGCGCGACGTCAGTCATCGTGCCGGGAGGCCTGCGCGTCCAGGTCGTGCTTGAGGGTAGTTAGGCGCCGCGCGGCCTCTTCGAACGTGAGCCGGGGGGCAGGCCCGGACACCCCCAGGGTGGCCTGGGTGTGCTGCAGACGGACGGTGGCCTCGGCGTACCGTTCGGGGGCGGACAGCGAGGCCGCCGGAGCGACCAGCCTCACCGTGGCCTCCCCTGAACAGCAACCTCGGCTGCGGTGAGGGCCTCG
>Ga0207421_10000424_pt1 | contig 54354 bp, 44 predicted proteins | sample SodLakKL_010_SED_4_FD_187542 | JGI IMG/M metagenome (GOLD analysis project Ga0207421, IMG submission 187542) | Alkaline sediment microbial communities from Lake Tanatar, Kulunda Steppe, Russia - 8KL_010_SED (SPAdes) (version 2) | ecosystem: Environmental > Aquatic > Non-marine Saline and...
CTCATGCGGCTTCAGTCCGGTCTTGGTATAGAGTTTCCATAGAAACGCGAAAAGTTTCGACGTATCCTTGGTGCCGATTTCAGTCGAGACCACACCGGGATGGACCGCGTAGGCGCGAATATTGTCGGCAGTAAACCGTTGATTGAAGCCAAGCGTGAACATCACATTGTAAAGTTTGGTGCGACCATAGGCGCGCAGGATGTGATATTTTTTCGAAACCTCGATGTCGTCTTTGTCAAATTTCGCTTTTTTATGCGCATTGGAGCTGGTCGTTATGATCAGGCCCGAACGTTTCTCAAGCAAATCCTTGAGTTTGAGGCTCATCATCATGGGAACGAGATGATTCACCTGAAACTGCAGTTCGAGATTGTCATCGCTCAAGGTGCGTTTTTTGGGCACAATGGCGGCGTTGTTGACGAGTACGTCGATGCCGCTTTCGTAGTCCTCATGCAAGGAACGGATGAGCGATGCGACGTTTGCAAGCGATTTGAAGTCGCACCGATAAAGATGCAACGTACCGCTCAGTTTCGCGCAGTCTTCCCTCAGGCTGTTGAGTTTGCTTGGGTTTCGCCCGATCGCGATGACGTCATCGCCGCGTTTCACGAGCTCAATCACCAAGGCGCGTCCGATGCCGCTTGTCGCACCGGTGACGATAATGCGTTTCGCGCTCATAGAACCATCAGTCCGAGCAGAATGCCGATCAGAACAATTACGACAATGAACGCGACCTTCCGAATCAATACATACTTCTCAAGCATACGATCTCTCCTTTGTATAAAAAAAGCTTGCATCGCAAGCTTCGAAAAATCAAAAATGGTGCCGCTTGCCGGACTCGAACCAGCAACCTCTTCCTTACCATGGAATTGCTCTACCGATTGGAGCTAAAGCGGCATCTCCATAAAGACCTTAATCATTCTAACATGAAAGTCACAGGAAAAAAAGCCCATTTTGAATAAATTTCAAAACTTTTGTTTGCGGGTCAGACCCAGATATACACTTTTCCGTCTTCTACCGTTGTCTTAAAGGTTTTCGCCTTGGAGGTCGGCATTTTCAAAAACAACAGTTTCGCCTTGTTGAGGACATCGCCTGTACGCACATCGAACGTGGCACCGTGCGCTTTGCACGTTACGGCGTTGCCTTTCAGCGTGCCTCGTGTCAATGACGCCTTCATATGGGGACAGCGATCCTCAATGCAATAGACCTCATCATCGATGAGGACGAGCATATACGGTGTTTTCCCCACTTTGAATCGAATCCTGCCCTGTTCTTCGAGCGCCCGATATTCACAGGCTAGATGTTTATCCATAAGCACCGCTCCTTTTCATCATTATAACACTTTTGAAAGCCCTTTAGAAGTTTCTTGAAAAAATCGTTTTGGGTGGTATAATATATTGTTACACCGATATTGAAAGGAGCCAATCATGTTTACATTGACTATCAACGGAGAGAAAAAAACGTTCAAAGAAAAAGTGAGGCTGCTCGACCTCATCACGGATAAGGAACAACGCTATTACATCGCGCTTGTCAACAACCGGATGCGCGAACTGCATTATATGGTCGACTATGACGCGACCGTCGAGTTCCTCGATTCCACCCATCCCGAGGCCGTCCTTACCTATGAAGCGTCGTTACGCTATCTTTTGGCCATGGCTTTCAGAAAACTTTATCCGGGCTATGATTTCAAATTCAACTATTCCATCTCACGCAGCGTATTTTGTCACATCACCAACCTTGAGAAGGATGCCGACATGCGCGAGATACTTCAGAATCTTAACACCGAGATGGAAAGACTGATCCAAAAGGACCTCCCCATCACACGACTGGAAATGTCCAAGGAAGAGGCCATCAACTTCTATGAAAAACAGGGCTACAAGGACAAAATCGACGTCATCCGCTACCGTCCCGAAGATACGGTCCACTTCTATCAATGCGGCGATTACATCAACTACATGTACTCGCTCATGGTCCCTTCGACCGGCTATCTGAAAGACTTCAACCTGCGTGCCTATCCGCCCGGTTTCCTCATCCAGTATCCACGCGCCGAAGCGAACGGTGAGATGCCAAAGTTCGAGGACGCGCCCATCTACGGCCGCACTTTGCGTGAAGCCAACCGCTGGGCGGAGCGCATCGACGCACAGACAATCGCACGCATCAACCGGCACGCCGAAAAAATGGCCAACGATTTTGTGCAAATCAACGAAAGCCGGCACAACCAGATGCTCGCAGAAATCGGGCATACCGTCAAGAAAAACAAGGAAGATATCCGTCTCATTGCGATTGCGGGTCCCTCTTCAAGCGGAAAAACAACGTTCTCGAACCGCCTTCGCATCGAACTGATGACCCAGGGGTTGAAACCGGTTATGATCTCACTGGATGATTACTATCTGGACCGGGATAAAATCGAGCCGGATGAGAACGGCGAGATAGACCTCGAACACATCAATACGCTTGATATCGACCTGTTCAACCAAAACATGCTCGACCTTATCCAGGGCAAGGAAGTGGACATCCCGATTTTCGATTTCATGGAAAAGAAACGCTCAGGATACAAGAAACTGAGAATTTCTGAGGACAACCCGATCATCATCGAAGGCATTCATGCTCTGAATGAGACACTGACCGAACTGATTCCGCAACACCAGAAATACAAAATTTTCATCTCGCCGCAACTGCAGATCAACATCGACCATCAAAACCCGATCAGCATCACGAACCTCAGACTCTTGCGCCGCATCGTCAGAGACAAGAAATTCCGTAACGCGCCCGCGTCCAAGACCATCAACATGTGGCCCTCGGTCCGACGCGGCGAATTCCGCTGGATCTATCCGCATCAGGAAGGCGCCGATTATATCTTCAACAGCGGACTGGCCTACGAAATGGGCGTCATGAAAAAATACGCGCTCGACACACTGATGGAGATCCCTAGAGAAAGCGAACATTTCATCACTGCGAACCGTCTCATCAAATTCCTGAAATATTTCAAGGACATTGATGACACCCACGTGCCCAACAACTCGCTTCTTCGTGAGTTCATCGGCGGAAGTTGTTTCGACTGACACCTCAAACAAAAAGAAACGTGCCGATCACGTTTCTTTTTTCATTTCCTTGATGCGTCGCATGAATGCTTGACGGTATTGCGGTGAGCTGCGCCGTTTCATATGATAAAGCGATTTGTCCGCCCTTCGGTAGACATCGTCGAAATCATCGTTTTCCTTACGTAGCGCATAACCGACGGACACGCTGATTGAGGTGAAGGGATCATCGCGAACGCCGAGTGAGACAATATCATGTTGCATCGTTTGGAGCACCTTATTGCTCGCGTCATGGACGATGATGAGAAATTCGTCGCCTCCACTTCTTATGAGCATGATGTCGGGATGTCTTTTTTGGAATTCTCTGAGCTTTTTCACGAATTTCAAGATAAGCTGGTCGCCACGGTTATGCCCGAAATGGTCGTTGAAGAGTTTCAAGCCGTCTAGATCGCAAAGCAAAAGCCCGTATGAAGGATGGTTCTCCGCAAGAGTGCGGATATTCTTCTCGAGATAGTTCCGATTGAGCAGTCCTGTCATGATGTCCGTATCCTGAATTTCTTCGAGTTCGTGCACCAGTTTCACGAATTTCGTCTCATCATAGAAAAGGTGCAGCATCCCTTGGACATTGAACTTGTCCAGACGGAAGGTTTTCATTTCGGTGTATAGGTAGGGTCGGTCCTTTGATTTGTCTTTTACCGCATCGATGTCCTCATAAAGATATGCGTGCCTGCTCAAGGAAATAAGAAACGGGTCGAGGTATTCATGGCGTTGGATGGGGAAGCGCTTGAGCAGACCCGGGGAAATCTCCACAATGCGACCGTCATCGGTCGCAAGCACATAATATTCCCGCATGTTGGAAAGAAGGTTCTTCCGTCCCTCCGCACTCAATGCCATCATGAAATTTCGTTTGAAAGCGATATAATATGTGATGAACGAGAAGAACACCACACTCAGATAGGTCGGGTCGACATAAAGGGTCGAGGTGAATATGTGCCACAAGTTGATCGGCAGAATGACGACCAGTGATACGATGAAAAATCCGACGGCATCCTTATGCTTTTTCTTGAACGGGATGTAGCGGTATTTGTAAAGCAGCATGACTATGGCCCAAAACAAAAGCGTATAAGCGACAATCATATGGACGATCATCCCGATGTTGATGTCGGCATAAAACAAGTCACTCAGCGAACTGAACTCCGAAAGGCTCACATCGAGAACAAGTTTGGATTGTGAATTGGTCAGCATGACCAGCAAATGAACCGGAAGATAGATGAGCATGGCCGGCTGAAGCCAACGCGGCGGAGTCATGTTATAAAACTCATATACGGTCCTGAGAAAATAAAACGATGCCAGCAGGACGACCGTGTAGGATGCAAAGTGGACTTGATAGACAAAGGCGGACACGGGCATGAAATATTTGAAGAGCATGAGCAGTGACCATGCAAAAACAAGCACAATGAAGATGCGCAGGTTTTTGTACCGTTCAACGTGCCGGTGCAGGCTCATTTCCACAACCGGGATCATGGAAACAAACGCAACGACGATGAGCAGCATGATCTGTAAATCTCTCATCTCAACACACCACTACTTTCGGAATGCGATCCTTTGTGCGTCCGAACGGGACGCATCATAATAATAATCATCGACGCTCAAGCTTTTTACGGCTTCAGCGTGTTCGACCTGTTCGAGCGCGAGTTTTCGTACCAGTTTCCCTCGCAATTTTTTGGCTTCCATGGCAGGCGCCTTTCGCAGCTTGCCGTTTTTGTTCACAAGAAAATCCACGGTAATCAGTGTCACTTTCTTCTGATCTATGGCGTCGGAGTATTCTTTGGACGCAAGATTCAGCACCGTTTCGCCTTCAAGATGGTCACTGATCAAAGGTTTCCATAAGTTCTTAAGCGGGTTACCTTGCCATTTCACGCCCATGGGAAGGCGGTAGAGGCCAACGCCGTCAAACGGGCGCACAAGGCCATAGAGCCCGCTCATTATGAAAAGATGCTCGTTCAGCCATCGCTTGGCGTCATCAGAAAGGCTTCCGGCGTCAAGATGCTTGAACTGCTGACCGGTGTATGCATACAAAGCCAGGTTCGATTCCTCGAACGACTGGAAACGAAGATGGTTTTCCTCGGCAATCTTCGGGTTGGAATCGTATAACGCTTGCAGGTCCGCTTTCGTCATTGACTTCAATGTCGAAAGCAATGTTTCACGTTTTTTAAAAAGCGGTGTCTGTAGAGGCCGTTTCTCTGTTTCAACCATGGTCTTGGATGGTGATATGACGATTTTCATAAGAAATCTCCTCCCGTTGATGCGACCGGGCGCCAAAATATTTTCATGATATCTTTGAAAGTTACCGCTACTATAGTAACACAAATCGTAAACTTTTCAATAAAAACACCGCCTTTAGCGGTGTTTGTCAAAATGGATCAGGTATTCCCCGTATCCCTCTTCTTCGAGTTTCTCCTTCGGGATGAAACGCAGGGCGGCCGAGTTGATGCAATACCTGAGCCCCCCTTTATCCTTCGGGCCGTCATCAAAGACATGGCCGAGATGCGAGTCCGCGAAATCGCTGCGCACTTCAATGCGGCGCATGCCGTGTGAAAGATCACTGTTTTCTTTCACCTTTCCGAGGGGCGATGTGAACGAAGGCCATCCACACCCCGCATCGTACTGCTCATTCGTCGTGAAAAGTGGTTCGCCGCTCACGATGTCAACATACAGACCTTCTTGGTCATTATCGTGATAAGGGTTGTCAAACGGCATCTCCGTGCCGTTTTCCTGCGTGACGTGATAGGAAAGCGGAGACAGTGTCTTTTTCAAGACATTCTTGGAAGGTTTGAACCAGGTGTTCCTCAGAAACGCGTCCCGTCCGGACCCTTCTTTATACTTGCGGTAATGATACGGATTTTTGCGGTGAAATCCCTGGTGGTCTTCATCGGCGGGATAAAAGACATCCGCTTCAAGAATTTCCGTAACGACGGGTTTATCGAACACCCCGCTCTTATTAAGCTTTCGGCGGGATTTGAGTGCCGCTTTCTTCTGAGCCTTGTCCGTGTAGAAGATGGCGGTCGCATACATGGCGCCGCGATCGGAAAACTGTCCACCCGGATCGGTGGGGTCGATGGATTTCCAAAAAATGTCGAGGAGTTTCTCATACGATATGACATCCGGGTCATACGCTATTTTGACCGCTTCGACATGATCGGTTTCGCCGTGTTTGACTTGGAAATGGGTCGGATGCGCCTTGGTGCCGCCGGTATAGCCCGATACGACGTCTGTAACGCCTGGAACAGAATCGAAAAAGGCTTCCATACACCAAAAACATCCGCCTGCGAATATCGCTTCTTTCATAAAAATCACCACCTGTCCATATTGTAGCATCCTTTGGACAGGTGGTCATTTTCCATGCTTTCAATATTTGGTTTGATCATCTTCGTCGATGATTTCTTCATCGTCGACAAACTCGAAAAACGAGCTACGGAAGCTTTTGGATCCTTTCGTATAAATCCGGATGGTCTGTCCCGGAAAGAAAATCGTGTTGAGAATCGGGATCAAAAGAAACATCAGCCAGCCCGGATGCCAAAAATCTTCAAGCACGAATCCAAGCACGATGTAGCCGAGAGTGATCGCGAGCGTCACAACCTTTTTCGCGTTCAACCGCCCGTTCAACACCATATCGGAAATTGGAATCGCGAAGAACACCACCCATCCCGGGTGCGCAAGATCCAGACCGAAATGGAGCCAAAGAAACACAAGCAAGGCGATCAGGGGCATCATCTGGTTGATGCGCTTGAGATAATTTCGGCTCAAAAGAATCCAGGAAAGGGGAATCAAAAGGAAAAACGTCAGGCCCATGACCCAGGATTCGAGCACAAAGCCGCTAAACAAAAACATCAAAAGACTGATCAGCGGCATGGCCGCCACGATTCGTTCACGCATTGGTAACACTCCTATTCATTGTAATGTTTTGGACCGTTCACCGTCATCAAAAAAGAGGCATCAATGTTTTTTAACGAAGATGCTGTAAGGACTGTTTCGGCGATTGATGAAGCGATAGTTGAGGACACTGAAATGATGGGGGTCAAGCGTCGCCAGATACGGTTCGATCAGTGCCGCCTCCTTAGCCCCTTCCTCATGTCCGGGATAAAACGTGAGCGCCAACAAACCGCCCTCTTTTAGCAACTCAAGGCTTTGTTTCACCGCGTCAAGCGAAGCGGCTTTCGTCGTGGTCAGCGTTTTGTCGCCGCCGGGCAAATACCCGAAATTGAAGACGATCACGGACACACCGCCGGCCACATACACATACATGTTGGCATGTGAATCCTGAATCAGTCGGACATTGTTGCGTCCATGCGTTTCAAGACGCTGACGCGTCGCTTCAAGGGCGCTTTTTTGAACGTCGAACGCAAACACTTCGTCGGCATGCTTTGAAAGCATGAGCGTGTCATGGCCGTTGCCCATTGTTGCGTCGATCGCGATTGACGCAGGATCGAGATGACGATGTATCATAAGATGCACAAAATCGAGAATGTTTTCCATATATATCGCCTCGTCATCATTATAGCATTTTTTTCTGTTAGAAAAAGGTCTTTTTCCTTTCAAAAGCGCTCCACGTATTGCGGAAAATCCCATTAATGGGTATAATGAAGTGTTGACAAGGGGTGATGATATCAAAAAGCGGAGTTTGGAAAATGAAATCATTCTAAAAGCCATTGAGCGAGCCAGAGAAACCATGAACGACGATCAGGGCGGGCCTTTCGGCGCCGCGGTGATCGATGAAGCGGGCCACGTGCTTTCAATCAGTTCGAACTCGGTGCTCGGAGACAAGGACCCGACCGCACATGCGGAGATGAACGCCATTCGTGAGGCCGCCCTGAAAAAAGAAACGCATGATTTGAGCGGATGCATACTGTTCACCACCGCCTACCCATGTGCGATGTGCCTGGGCGCGACCATATGGTCCAACATCAAAACCATCTATTACGGATGCCGTCCCGAAGATGCCGACGCCATCGGTTTCAGAGACAACTTCATCTATGAATTCATCGAGGGTGGGCGCCAGGACGAGTCAATTCTTAAAATCCGAGAGAGAAACCGCGAAGACTGCCTGGAACTGTTTGACGAATACAAACGCAAAAACAAGCAACTATACTAAAGAGTCGGACCAAATCCGACTCTTTTTTGTCTCGTTCTATAATTTTCTTAGGGGTGTCGACATAAAAAAAGTGCACTGGTAAAAGCCAAGCCGTTATAATAAAGGTAACCAACACTCAATCATAAGGAGGCTAATACCAGTGCACTTAAATAGTATCACAGAACTTCTTGAGATTAAAGATTCCAAGCTGAAAATTTTGGACGTTAAAACCGACAAGGCAACCAAAACGATTCATCTCATGCGCGAAAGAGAAAACCATGTCTGCCCGAAGTGCCGTCAGGTGACCAATCGGGTGCATGATTACCGCAACCGCACCATCAAGCATTCCATCCTGAACACCTACAACGTCAATGTCATCTACCGAAGACGGCGATATTTGTGCCCTTCGTGCAATGCCCGATTTCCCGAGCACAACAATTTCGTGGAGAAGCACCACAAGATCAGTCACTACACCAAGCAAGCGATCCTCGATGAATACCAACACAAGCATTCTTTCCACGACATCGCCCGAAAACTGAACATCTCCGCCTCGACCGTGATGCGGTGGAGTGCGCGACATATCAACCCCGGAAGACTTACCCTGCCGGAAGTTCTTTCCATCGATGAGTTCAAAAACCTGAAACAAGGCAAGGGGAAATATGCCTGCCTGCTCGCCAATCCGCTCACGAGGGAGGTCGTCGATGTGTTGGAAGACCGTCGGCTCAGGACCCTTGAAGCCTATTTCGCCACCATTCCGCTTGAGGAGCGCAAACGGGTCAAAGTGGTGAGCACCGATCTATACGAATCGTACCGCCGGCTGGTTAAGCGTGTGTTCCCGTGCGCCAAAGTGGTGGCGGACAAGTTCCACTTCATCCGCCAGCTCTATTGGGGACTCAATAACGTTCGCGTCCGTGTGATGAAAACCGTGCCCAAAGGCAGTGAAGCCTACTACATCCTCAAAAAACACTGGAAAACACTCAACAAATACACCTACGCCCTCTCCTACAAACACTATTACGACTATCGGTTCAAATATCATATCACACCAAGGGAGATCGTCGAGCGTGCCTGCGCAATCCACCCTGATATGAAAAAAGCGATCGAGTTGAAAGACAGCTTTTATGAAGCGCTTCAAGGCCTTTACAAGCATGAAGCCAAACCGTTCTTCGAACAGTTCATCCACAAGCTCAAAGCATCCAAGATCCCCGAATATCAGCACGTCGCCAAAACCTTCACCAACTGGAAGGATGAAATCCTCAACGCCTTTCCGCTCATTGATGAAACCACAGGGGAAATCCTCGACAATCCGCCGACAAATGCGGCTATAGAGGGCATGAACAACAAGATTAAAACCATAAAGCGAATCAGTTTTGGTTACCGGAATTTTGAAAACTTCAGACGTCGTATCATGACATCGTTCAATGGCTTGAAACTTAAAAGTGCATAAGAAAAGCACCATCATTTGAAATGACGGTGCTTAGCGTTTCAACTTACTGACCCCTATCCTTGACAGAGAGTCTTTTGTCTATTTGTCGCCCATGGTCATCGTCATGACCGCTTTGGCGGTGTGAAGACGGTTTTCCGCTTCCTGATAAACCACCGACTGCGGCCCGTCAATGACACTGTCCTCCACTTCATTCCCCCGGTCCGCCGGCAAGGCGTGCATATAGTTGCAATCGGGCTTCGCCCGTTTCATCATCGCCTCGGTGCACTTCCAATGCCTGTTCGCTTCAAGCGCTTCATCGATCACATCATCGGATTCATTGCTGGCCCATGATCCCCAGTTTTTCGGTATGACGATGTCCGCGTCCTGGTAGGCTTCTTCCATATTGTTCGTGACCTTGAACGACCCACCGTTCGCTTCGGCGTTCTTGCGCGCTTTGTCAATCACCCATTCCGGCAATTCCCAGCCCTTGGGGTGAGCGAGTACGACATCCATGCCGTAGCGCGGAAACAAAAGCGACTGCGTCAACGGCACACTGATCGGTTTTTTGTGGGAAGTCGCGTACGCCCAGATGATGGATACCTTTATGTTTGAGGTGCGCCCTTTGACCTCCTGGATGGTCATCAGGTCGGCCAGCCCCTGGAAAGGGTGATAAAGGTCGCACTGGAGATTCATCACCGGCACCGATGCATGGCGTTCCATTTCCCTGATGAATGCGTTCCCGCTTTTCCAAAAACAGTTGCGGCACGCAATCGCATGGCCGTAGCTTGAAAGGATGATGGCGGTGTCCTTTCCGGTCTCACCGTGGGAGATTTGCATGGTTGACGTATCGAGGAAGTTTCCGTGTCCTCCAAGCTGCGCGATGCCCGCTTCCATCGAGTTGCGGGTGCGGGTGGATTGTTCAAAGAACATCAGGAAGGACGTTTTGTTTTTGAGATAGTCCGTCGTCTCGTTGTTGCGGAATTTCTTTTTGAGTTGCTTGGACACTTCGAGCAAGTCGTCGATGCCTTGTCTGTCCCAGTCCTCAAGTGTCACAAAATGTTTGCCTTTATATTTCGGTTTCATTGTTCGCCTCCTTGCTTTTGTCTGAGATACATGCCGGGAATCGCCGCATAGAGTGCTGCCGCTTTCCAAAGGTGATGTTTTTCGGTCTTTTCGTTCGGTGCGTGGGCTTCGACTTCATGCCCCGGTCCGAAACCGATGCATGGAATGTCGTAGCGCCCCATGATCGAGACCGCATTGGTCGAAAAAGTCCATTTGTCGATCTTCGGGGTCACATTGAACAGCTTCTCATAGCTTGTCGCCAAGGTTTTGGTCGCAATATGATCTTCGGGAAGGACCCAGTAGGGAAAGTATAAATCGGTCGGATAGACGAGTCCGGTGTACGAAGGTTTCTCATAGCGATACATGCTCACTTCCGCGTTTGCCGCCTTGACGGATGGGAGGTTGCGAATCTCATCCAGCGCCATTTCATGGGTTTCACCATCGGTAAGACGACGGTCGATCGAAAGCGCGCACCCGTCGGCGACTGCGCAGCGCGAAGGCGACTGCGAATAGATTTCGCTGACCGTGAGCGTGCCTTTGCCCAAAAACGGATCGTCTTTGAGCGTATGGTTCAAATCTTCGAGTTCACGCAGAATCGGACCCATTTTGAAGATGGCGTTATCCCCTCGTTCAGGCGCACTTCCGTGGCAGGATATGCCCGAGGTGGACACCTTGATCTCCATGCGGCCGCGCTGGCCTCTGTAGATATTGAGCGAGGTCGGTTCGGTGATGACGACGAACTCGGGACGGACGCCTTCTTCTTCGACGATATACTGCCAGCAAAGTCCGTCACAATCCTCCTCTTGCACGGTGCCGGTGATCAAAAGGGTATAATCGTCCTCAAGTCCGAGGTCCTTGATGATCTTGCCGGCGTACACCATCGCGGCCATGCCGCCTTCTTGGTCCGATGTGCCTCGACCGCCGACATAGGTATCGTCTTCGAAACCTTCGTATGGATCAAAGTTCCAGTTTTTCATCTCGCCCACGCCGACCGTGTCGATGTGCGCGTCCATCGCGATCAACGTTTTTCCGTTGCCGATGGTCCCATGGATATTCCCCATTTTGTCGATCCGAATCGTATCGAAGCCGACCGTTTCCATTTCCCTCTTGATGCGGTCGATGACCTCGCCTTCCTCAGAGGATTCAGAAGGGATCCGGACCATGTCCCGTAAAAATTTGATGATGTCCTTTTCATAATGTTTCGCCTGTTTCACAATGTCGTCAAAATTCAATGTATATCATCCTTTTCTTTTTTTTGCGATTTTTTCGTTGTACACATGCACTTTGTCGTATTCAGCGTCCCAAAACGCCATGGATTTCATCGAATCAAGATACGTTCTGGAATAGCCGAATTTGAGCCAATCGTCTTCCTTTTGCTTGAACAAGCGGTCTTTTGCCGCTTGTCCGCGAGTGTCGATGATGTTGGAGGTGTCCGCCCTTCTGAAGATGTCCTTGAACCAGCGGCGCATCACAAAATCTTCCGTTTCCAAGTAACGTTCTTCAAGATTTTTCATGACGCTCGCATAGCGGTCAAAACCGTCGGTGGCCACCGTGACGACATTCTCATCGGGGCCGAGGTTGAGATGTTTCGCCATTTTGATCGCACCGATGATGTTGAAGATGCCCGAAACACCGAACATGTCCCGCATCGATGCGAACATGTCGGGATCGATGCCATAGTCGGCGAGAACATTTGCACCGTCTCTGAAAATTTTCAGTCCGCGGACCGCGTCATCATCAGGAATGAGCGTGATGAAGTCCGTATTCAAAACATTGTGGATGAGGGTGCACATCTTGTCTCCGATGCCTTCAACACGGTGCTGACCGCGTCCGCCGGTTGCGAGGGTCGAGCATTCATAGGGTTCCAAAGCGGCGATTTTCGCTTCGGGAAACACTTTCTTGACCTGGTCGCCTGCGGCTAACGTACCCGCTGAACCGGGCGCCGATGCGAAAAGGGCGATGCGGCTGTTTCCGACGCCTTGAACGGCTTCAATGGCGCTATAGCCTGTGACGTGGCGGTGAAAACGATAGTTCGGCATCAGTTCAAACTGGGCCAAAGCGACATTTTCCGGTTTTTTATTCATTTCGTGGGTTTTTTCAAGGGTCAATATGACGTCTGATTCCGTCCCCGGTGTCAGATCAAGGCTCGCGCCATACCCTTTGATGCGCTCATAGCGTTCCTGGCTCATCGTATCGGGCATGATGATGGTCGCATCGAATTTCATCAGATTGCAGATGTAGGCGACCCCGATACCGAAGTTGCCTGTGGATGGTCCTAGAATCCTGTGTTTCCCGGGGACGATGGTTCCGTCCACCGCGCCTTCGATCAGTGTCGAATAGGCGGGACCGACCTTGTGCGATCCGCTCGGAAAGTCCTTGCCGAGCAAAACCACAAGGTTTGCTTCGATCCCGGTCAGTGACTTCGGGAGTACAATACGGTTGATGGTCGCATCGTCGCGCCGCCAGGTGATATTGAAAAGATTGTAGGGGTCCAGTTCGTTATTTCTTGCGTTCAGTGCATGCTTGCGCACCGTTACATCCGCTTTCGTTGGATGCAGCATTTCTTCATAGGTTGGTCCGTATGGCATTTTATTCATGGGTTCCTCCTTTACAATGCATCAGGTCTTTCAGTGCGTCCAAATCGTTGTTCAAGGTCGGAATCGCTTCAATGCGCGCTTTGAGCGCATCCGTATCCTTCAGGCCGTTGCCGGTATTGATGATGACGACGCTTTCGTCGCATTTTATGATGCCTTGTCTAAGGGCTTCAACGGCTCCGGCAAGCGAGGCGGCCGACGCCGGTTCGGCAAAGACGCCTTCGGTTTTGCCGAGTCGTTCACTGGCACTGAGAATGTCACGGTCGCTGACCACCACATAATCGCCTCTTGAGGCTTGGGCGGCCCTCAGTGCCTTCACAGGATTCCTGGGGCGCGATACCGCGATGCTGTCCGCAAGCGTATCCTCATCCCATTCCCTTAATGGTCTCCCGTCTTTGAATGCTTGATAAAGCGGAGCGCAGCCTTCGCTTTGTACGCCCAGAAGCCTCGGTATCCGGTCCGTCATACCGATTGAATAAAGGTCGTAAAAGCCGTTATAAAGGGCCCCGATCGAACATCCGTCACCGACACTGATCACAACCCAGTCCGGCACGTTGAATCCTCGTTGTTCCGCAATTTCAAACGCTATCGTCTTTTTCCCTTCGACCATATTGGGATTGATCGCGGCGTTACGGTTATACCAACCATAATGTTCGATGGCTTTTTTGGAAAGCGAGAACGCTTCTTTATAATCGCCTTTCACTTTGATGATGGTCGCGCCATAGGCGTGCAACTGCGTGAGTTTGCCTTTGGGAACACGTTCGGGCACGAAGATGACCGCCTTCAAACCGAGCCGCGCAGCATGTGCCGCAAGCGATGACGCGGCGTTCCCCGTTGATGCGCAGGATATGGTGTCGTATCCCGTTTCGAGCGCCTTCATGCAGGCGACAAGCGAAGCACGGTCCTTCATAGAGCCGCTCGGATTGACGCCGTCATCCTTTATCCAAAGACTCTCAAAGCCAAGTGAAGCGCCGAGCCGGACGCTTTTATAAAGCGGCGTCATGCCGACATGCAGAGTTTTTGTGCAATCCGTTTCTTTCACGCTCATGAGTGGCCCATAGCGCCATATTGAAAGGTCAGGGTTATCTTTCAAATACTTTCTGTTCATCACCTTCCTGAGCTTTTCATAATCATAAATCGTGTCAAGAATGCCTTTTTCCTTGCACTTTTCACACGTAAGCACGTATTCATCCTTGTTGTGTATGGTACCGCAAAGTGTGCATCGATAGTGTTTGACGTATTCCATCAGGAAGACTCCTCAATCTCGACGATTTCGAATTTCTCGACATCGAAAAGGCCACGGTCGGTGATTTTCAGTGTCGGGATGACGGCCAAAGGAAGAAAGGCAAGTTGAATGAAAGGATCATCGATGGCGTTCGAAAGGCCCATAGAGCGCGTCGTCTTTTTCATCGTCTCCAATATTTCCGCAACTTGCTCCGGGTCCTGAGCGGTCATGATGCCGCTGATCTCAAGGGGGAGTGAATGAACGATTTCGCCTTCTTTGACCAGTACGATGCCACCGCCCATTTCGACGATTTTGCGCATGGCCGTTCGCATGGCCTCATCACTGTCGCCGACCATTACGAGATTGTGCGAATCGTGTGCGATGGTCATCGCGAGGGCGCCATTCTTGAGACCGAATCCCTCTACAAGCGCACTGGCGTGATTGCCGGTTTTGCCATGGCGTTCCACGACAGTGAGCTTCAGAATGTCGTCATCGGGATTGTTGACGTACACGCCGTCCTCCACGCTTACGTTGCGAATCAGTTTTTTTGTCGTGATGTTGTTTTTGACCAAGCCGATGACTTTGACCTTGTCCGTCTTCAAGGGAATGGACAAGTCGATGGATTCAACATCGATGTGTACGGTATTGTGCACACCTTCGTCTCGAACGGTCTCCGTGGTAAAAAGCGCCTCGCCGCCAGAGGCGACATGCACGCCTTTTTTATACACGTCCCGGGCTTCGATCTTATCAAATGAACCGAATGTGAAAAAATCCGCTTGCCTTCCCGGTGCGATGGCACCGAGTCTTGAAAGTCCATAACAGTCCGCGGCATTGATGGTAGCCATCTGAATCGCCTTCATTGGCGGGACGCCAAGTCCGATCGCCAGGTTGACGTTATGGTTGATATGTCCTTCAAGACGGATATCCTCCGGATGTTTGTCATCGGTGCAAAACAAAGCGCGTCGCATGGTGGCAACGGTGAGGCCGGGCACAAGATCACGCACGTTCCGTGTGACCGATCCTTCCCGTAGATGGACATACATGCCTTTGTTGAGGCGGTCTTGCATTTCCTCGATGGTGCTGCATTCGTGGTCCGTCTGCACACCTGCGAGAATGTAGGCGTTCAAGTCCTTGTCCTTGAGACTCGGGGCATGCCCATCAATCGGACGGTTGTTCATCACAGCAATTTTTTCATGAATGTCCCTATCGCCGCCAAGGACGGCCGGATAGTTCATCACTTCACCAAGCCCAAGCACATGGTCGTTATCTTTCAATGCGCGGATGTCATCAACCGAGATGGTTGCCCCTGCCGTTTCATAGTTCGTGGAGGGGACGCTCGAAGGGATCATGAAGTAGGTGTCTAGCAGATCGTTGCATGACGCCCTCAGCATATATTCGATGCCTTTGACGCCACTCACGTTGGCGATTTCATGAGGATCGGCGATGATGGTCGTGGTGCCCTTAGGGACGACGATACGGGGAAACTGCGCTGGCGAGACCATCGATGATTCGATGTGAACATGGCCGTCAATGAATCCCGGAGCGACAAAGCGTCCCATGAGATCAACGGTGGTTTCCCCTTCATACCCTTTACCGATGCCGATGATGATGCCGTCTTCCACTGCGATGTCCATCGTTTCCACGGATTCGTTGAACACATTGATGACTTGGCCGTTTTTGAATACGGTCTGACATTTTTGAAGCCCGCGCGCTTTGTCCATTAAACGTTTTTTGTCCATACCTTCACTCCTTCGAGGCAATCTGTCTAAGAAACGCCTCAAGCAGATTCATTGCGACTTTTTTGCGATAGGAACGGTTGCTTCGCTGATCATCGATCGGCTGGATATGCGGCTCATAGGCTTCAAGAATTTGCGGGATTTTTTCCTTTAGCTGATGGATGGATTGACCGCGTAACATGTGTTCGACGGATTTATCCTTGATGACCGTGGCGGCGACGGCACCGATCGCGATGCGGATATCTTTGATGATTCCCTTTTCATGACGGACGGCGCCTGCGAACGATGTTTTCGATATGGAGTCGGAAGCACGGCCGCCGACTTTGTTGAACACCGTGTAATCAAAAGCGTCGTCATGAAGCTGGATTTCTTTAATCATTTCATCGCTTCTTCTGTCCGTTGTCCCAGGTCCCTTCACGTAATCATTGATGCGCACTTTTCGGACGCCTTCAGCATTCACAAGCACGATGACACCATCCAGAAGATACGTGATCAGCAGACCATCGCCGGCCGGCGATGCATTGCCGATGTTGCCGCTCAATGTCGCCATGTTGCGGATGGCCGGCGAGGCGAAAAGGTGCAGGCATTCTTTCATGACGGAAGGAACATGCTCGTGATAGAGCAAGCTTTCAAGCGACGTGGTCGCACCTATTCTTAACACATTATTCTCACGTTTGATGTAGTCAAGCGCTTCGAGCGAACGGACATAGAGCATATTCTTCTTGAAATCAAGGCGGGTTTCGCTCCAAGCCCGGTTCTTCACCATCAGGTCCGTGCCTCCGTTGATGATCTGATAGTCGCCCTTCGCCAAATGTTCAAGCGCCTCGTCCAATGATTTGGGAATGACATTGTCTACCATAGGCCCTCACCTTCCTTGGCTGCGCGGCGGATGGCGTTGAAGATCATGTTGTAGCCCGTGCACCGGCAAAGATTGCCCGAGAGTCCGTGACGGATCTCGTCGTAGGAGGGGGCGGGATTGTTTTTAAGCAAGTATTCGGTGGCCATGACCATGCCCGGGGTACAAATGCCGCATTGTGAGGCGCCCTCTTTCAAAAAGGCCGTTTCGATGGCTTTGAACTTTTTCGTCTTTTTGTAGCCTTCGATGGTCATGACGGTTTTACCGTCGACCGATGCAAGCGGCAAAATGCAGCTTTGCACGATCTTGCCGTCGAGCAGCACACTGCACGCACCGCACTCGCCTTCGCCGCACCCTTCTTTCGCACCGGTCAAGCCGAGTTCCTTGCGCAAAACGTCAAGGAACCGGCGGTCCGCTGAAAGTTCACTGCGTATGGGTTTTCCGTTCAGAATGAAATCAATGGTCTTCATGATTCATCAGCTCCATGAGGTGCTCGGGTGTGGCGGGGATTTTGTAGATGCGCCGGCCGATGGCCTGCTCAATTGCGAGCGCCACCGAAGGAGCACCGCCCACAAGCGTCAGTTCACCGGCGCCTTTCGCTCCGTACGGCCCAAGCGGGTAGGGGTTGTCAATTAACTTGTTGTGCATCCGTGGCGTGTCCGCCGCGGTCGGGATGATGTAGTCGGTAAGGTTCTTTTGAAGCAGTTTTCCGGCATTATGTTCCATTTTCTCAAGCGTCGCGTAACCTACCGCCTGAGCCTGGCCGCCATCGGCCTGCCCCAGAACGACACGTTCGTCGATGGCTTTGCCAACATCATAGATGTTCCACATGTCTTTGACCTTCACTTCATAAGTGTTCGGGTCAACCGCCACTTCTGTCACGTTGATGCCCCAGGAGTAAGCGGGATAGGCGTCGCCTGTCATGGTGTCTTGGTCCCACTTGACATAATCGGGCTGTCGGTATGATTCCTCCACGACGAGTTCCTGTCCGCTGACCCATTGCTCGGAGAGTTTCCGCGTCGCTCTGGCAACAAGACCGCCGACGACCATCATGGTTCGCGAAGCGACAGTGGGTCCGCTGTCGGTGACATAGCGGGTATCGGGATTCTTGAAGTGCACGTTTTCAATCGGGATTTCCAGCAGGGATGCGACCAGTTTTCGCATCGTCGTTTTCGGACCTTGCCCCATATCGACGGCTGCGATCAGGATATGGACGTCATCCTTGTCATCCTTTTTCAAACGGATGCGGGCACGGATTTTCTCCTGTTCTCCGCTGCCTGTGAACCCACAACCGTGCAAGAACCAGCTCATGCCGATACCCTTGAAGACATCGGGATCCTGATAGGCCTTGTGTTTTTCATGATAAGCGGAATCCTCCATGATTGTCTCAAGCATCTCGTTGAGCAGAATCGGATCTCTGAAGACGCCGCCCGTGGCGGTCAAATCCCCTTGAGCGGCCATATGGCGCATTTTGTACTCAAGCGGATTCTCACCGAGGTCTTCGGCGATGTGATTGATGAACATTTCAATCGCGAAAATCATCTGTGGAGCACCGAAGCCTCTGAACGCACCGTTTGGTACGGTATTGGTCAGATAGACGTCCCCTTTGCAGTTGACGTGATCAATCGTATAGGCGTTTGTGACTGCGAGCATGCCTCGGGAAAGCACCACTTGCGAGAGCCCCATATAGGCGCCGCCATCGATGCCGATGTGACTGCGGATGCCCCGGATGTGCCCCGTTTCGTCAACAGCCGCTTCCATGTGTATTTTGGCCGGATGACGTTTGGTGGTCACTTCCATGTCCTCTTCACGTTCAAAGACGAGTTTGATGGGCTTGCCGACCTTCGCCACGGCCACCGCAAGCTGACAGCCGATCAATGAGGGATATTCTTCTTTTCCACCAAACGCGCCGCCGACAGCCGCTTGGATGACGCGGACCTTGTCATCGTCCATCCCCATGGTTGTTTTGACGGCGTTTTTTACATAATACGGACATTGAATCGAGCCGATCAGTGTGACGCCATCGTTTTCGGGATAGCCGATGAAACCTTGCGGTTCGATGTAGGTCTGTTCCTGGTAGGATGTCTCATAGTCGTATGTGATGATCTTATGCGCCTTTTTGAAGGCGTGCTTGGGATTTCCTTTGGTAAATTCAAGCGCTTTGTGCGAGTCGCTGAGGTCAAAGACCGGGGTCTGTTCGTCATACGTGATCTTGACATCCCCGACAATGTCCTTGATGACTTCCTTGTCGGGACCCACAATCAGCATGATGGGTTCACCGATGTGATTGACCGAATTTTCTGCGAAAACGGGCCAATCCTCGTGCAGCATGTGCACGTAGTTCTCTGCGGGTATGTCGGCCGCATCCACGGTATAATACCCTTTCGGCATGGAAGGGATGCTGATGTGTCTGATTCTCCCTTTGGCGATGGTGCTACGTATCGTCTTGGCATAAAGCATGCCTTCCATGGTGATATCCGATGTATATATGGCTTCGCCGGATATCTTTTCGCGGCCTTCGACGTTGTCGATCGATTTCGAGATATCGCGTTTCATGCTATCCACCCAACCCTTTGCCGAGCATGGTGATGGCATTCGTCGGGCAAATGGAGACACAATGGCCGCATGAGAAACATTTCTCGGCGTCAAACATGATTCGTTCTTTGAATTCAATGGCGAAATACGGGCAGGTTTTTACACAGAGCATGCATTCGATGCAGCGTTCCTTGATAAGCTCCGGCAGTTCGTCAGTGTAGGTCACGTCGTTTTGAAGATCGGTGTCGATCACTTCCTGAACTGATGAGAAACCATATTTGTCAAGGGCGGCGGGAAGGTCGTCGATGATTTTCTTGTACAGCTGTTTGCCTTTGAGGAGTGCGCCCGATAGCATCTGCACCGCCGAGGCTCCGGCAAGCAAAAACTCGATGATGTCATCGGCGCTTTGGATGCCGCCCACGCCGATCACATTCAGGTCGGGTTCAGCTTGCTTGATCTTATAGACCACACCAAGCGCGAGGTTCTTGATGAGCGGACCGGTGGTCCACGCAAACCCGTCCTCGGCGCCGTATTCAATGCGGCGTTGAGCGATGTTGATGTTCAACGTCGGACCGAGCGAATTGATGGCGACGACACCGTTCGCACCAGCTTCCTTGATGGCTTTCGCAAAGCCTTCGGGGTCCGGGAGATGCGGGCTGATTTTCATGTAGACCGGCTTATCCGTATGCGCCCGGATGGTTTTCACCGTAGCGGCGATGACACTGAGGTCAGTGCCCACATAATGGGTCGACACTTCAAAGGCGTCCGCAAACGCATCCAGTGTCGGGATCAGTGTTTCCATATCCGCTTTTGAGTATCCGACGGACACGATAAGGGGTCGGTCGTTGTTCTTTTTGAAGTTGGGAAGAAACGATTCCGTCCAGTCCTCCAATGCGTGCTCACTCCAGAGTTCCGAGTTCATGACATGGTTTTTCCCGGCCTTGATGCAAGGTTTGGGGATGGTCGGCAGTTTGGTGGAGATGGTCTTGGTGACCACGGCACCGCAACCGGCGTCATCACGCATGAACAATAGTTTTTCAAGATCGCCGACAAGGGGACCGCTTGCGGGCATGAGCGGATTGGAAAGCGTCATGCCGTCGAATGTGGTTTTCAGGTTCATTTTGAATCACCGACTTCCTTTTCAATGGTATGCCAGACCGTTTCCGCGCGTGATCTTGCCTGACGATATAGCGTTTCAGCCGATCGGTCAATCGTGTAGTTGCTGACCAATTGTCGGCCGCCTATAAAGACATGAGAGGGCTTGAAGCTGCTGAATGCGCCAAAGAACAGATGACCGAGGGCGTTCGCCTTGTGAATCGGGGTGGGCGGAATATAAGGCAGCATGAGCATGTCCGCCTCATAGCCGGGTGAAAGTTTTCCAAGCCGGATGCCAAAACGATCCGATGCATACGCGTAGGTATCCTTGATGATCCGTTCAAGGTCATCAAGGCCAAAGGCTTCCGGCGTGTTTTCTTTGACGTGTTGGGTGAAGAACAGATTGAGATACTCCGTGGTGACCGATGAAGACAAACCGTCGTTGCCGATGATGACGGGGATGCCTTTCCTGCGTAAAAGCGCATAGTTCGGAACGTCAATTCCGTTGTTCATGTTGGACCCCGGATTGAGCGCGACGACGCACTGGCGTTTTTTGAGGATGTCTGCCTCGTTTTCATCAATATACAGTGCGTGGGTGATGATGCTTCCCGCATTGAGCAGCCCGTGTCTGTCAAGTCGCTCAATCACGCGTTCGCCATACTTCTCAACACAGTCGTCCTCATCCATTTTGTCCTCGGCGACATGAATATGGATGGGCGCATCGCCAAGGTTCGCCTTGACTTTCTTCAGTGTCTCCTCGCTCAAGGTGAGTGAGGCGTGCAAACCGAAAAGCCCTTGATGCATGGTGCTTTTCGTCTGCATAAAGGCGCGGTTCTCCGCAATGCATGCATCCACGTCGAAACGGTCGGAGGTTTCAAATGCGTAACAGCCACGGACACCGACCGTATCGGTCATCGCCTCTTTCAGTGTGGCGAGCGAATCCTTGATGGTGCCGGAGGCGTGATGGTCGATGATCGTGGTCACGCCGTTTTTCAGGTGGTCCACGGCATTGACAATGCCCGAATAAAAGATTGAATCTCTAGTGAGCCGCTTATCAAGACGCCACCACTGTCCTTCGAGGATATCCATGAAATCGTTGTATTCGAAATCGTTCAGCCACCCACGGGCGAATGTGGAATAAACATGGGTGTGCCCCACAATCATCGATGGCATGAGCATTGTGTCCTTGCCGTCGATGATCTCATAGCCCCGGTCGATGAAATCCTCCATCGACCCTTTTTCAATGATTGTCTCATCGAAGACCACATAACCGTGTTCGTGAAAATCGTGGTAATCATAGACAATCGCGTTAATGATCGCTTTTTTCTTCATTGAGCAATCTCCCCTTTCCACCCAGGAACGTGCGATCTTTCATGATGAAACGTCCCCGGGACATGGTGCATTTGACGTGGCCCTTGACGGGCTGGTTCAGATACGGGTTGTAATCGGTCGCGTTATGAAACGTATCGATGGTGCGGTCGGTTTCCTCGTAGATGAACAGATCGGCATCATAGCCTTCCTTGATGCGGCCCTTTTTGGGAAGCCGCATCTTTTGGGCGACATTGCGCGTCATTTTGTCGATGATGGAAGGACCGAAGCGGGCATACATGATGTCAAAAGCCTGTTCGACGCCTGGGATACCAAGCGGCATGTCAATCAGTCTTTCATTGTGTTTGTCCGCTTTGTTAAAGGCACAGTGATCGGTGCCGATGGTACCGATCGAGTCTATATTTCCAATCAGGGTTGTTCGCTCTTTTTCACTCCGCAAAGGCGGTGCGAAGGTGAAATAGCGGCCTTGATCATTTTTGAGCATCTTCGTTGAAAAGGTAAAGTATTGCGGGCAACTCTCGACGTGAAAGCGACGATTCAGAATGCCTGAAAACCGCTCTTTGAGACGTTCGATCGTATGACCGCTGCTAAGATGCACCATGTAGAGCTCCCCGTGCGTACGATTGACAAGTTCAGCAAGCGCGAGCGCTTCACTGGTTTCGCTTTCGCTCGGACGCGAGCGGGGGAGATCTTGATGCGTATAGGTTTCATCCAACGTAATCATCGCGTCATTCTCGATGTGCGCAAGCAACAAAAACGGATAGTGGTTTTGAAGCCCGAGCAAAGTCTCGATGGTTTCACGGTCGCTCATCCGCCCCGATTCCGAATACGTCGTGAACACTTTGAGCGAATCAAGCTTCAAATCGCGCATCGTCATGACATAATCCTTCAAATCGCAATCAGTCGACTTGAGTGTAGCGTGAAATTTGTGATCAAGGCAAGCATCGGAGGCTTCCTTTTTTCTTTTATCGTATGTCTCACGGAGCGACCGGGGTGAATCCGAAGGGTCGAGAAAATCAAGGAACGTGGTCACACCGCCGAATGCGGCCGCTTTCGAGCCGGTGTGAAAATCGTCACGCGAGACATATCGGCCCAGGTCGAGTGAAAAATGGACGTGCGGATCGATGATCCCCGGAATGACAAGATTCCCTTCGGCGTCATACGTTGAGTCGCACGCTTCGATTGTCTTTTTCAAAGCGACGATGCGACCGTCACTGATGTAGACGTTAAGCGGCACAAAGCGTCCTTCCTGATAGACGCGGCCGTTAATGATCCCTTTGTCGTAGATAATCCCACCTACTCTCTCAATAGTGTGTATGTACGCACCCCGAAGGTCACTTCGAAGGCATCAAGCAAATCCTCCCTGACGACCAGCACGAGGTCGCGATTGGACTCGATCGCTCGCCGGATCAGCGGGTAGAACCCTTTCCGGTTGACTTCAAGCAATCCGACTTCATCAAAATAAAGCGGCTCGACATCCTTTTCAAGCAGCGCCTCGAACGTTTCCTCAACCCACTGCATGGCCGGTGCGCTCAGATGGTAGGGACCGATGACTTCATGAGTTTCAAAGGAGGGACCCATGTCGTCGGCATGCGTGATGAGGCAGCGGCGCTCAGCGGTCGAGAGTCGTCTCATGTGATAGGTCGAAGGCCTACCTTTTTTCATGGTCTTTTCGCTTACGAACCCGTCGCCTTGTCGCCTTGTTTCATAATGGCGCAGAAGTCGGCTCGATTTACCGGCGTTAATCCTCCCAGTAACGATGCTTATCATCGGCGGTCTCCCTCATGTGCTTATGGCCGGTTTTGCCGTGGGATACGGCGAGCATTTCAGACGCGATTGAAATTGCGATCTCCTCTGGTGATCCGCCGCCGATGTCAAGACCGATCGGCGAATAGAAGTTGGAAAGGTCGATCTCGCGGCCGAAGGTCTCATATGTCCTGTCAATGTATTCCCTCAGTTTCTTGAGTGAACAGAGCATGCCCATGTATTTCGGTTTGAGGGAACGTTCGAGGACTTTGTTGATGACGTGATAATCGTATTTGTGACTCGGCGTGCAGACGACAATGAAACTGTCGTCACGAATCGGTTCATTGTCAATGAACGTCGCGAACGATTCGAGCACCTTCCTGTCGGCGCCGTCGAATTTTTCAAGCACCACCTCGCGCTCATCGATGACCGTGAGATGAAAATCCATGGTCTTAAGTACTTTCGCCAGAGCCTGTGATACGTGACCGGCCCCGAAGAGATAGACATACTCCTTGGCACCGATGAACTCATAAAAGAGTGTCACGACACCACCGCATACCATAGGCAGCGTCTTCGCCTCAGGTACGACCTCGCCTTTGTTGAGGAGATATTTCTCCAATACATTTTGGCGGCTTTTAAACAGTGTCCCGGCTTTGTCAACCGCATGGTATTCAAGGTTTCCACCGCCTACTGTCCCAATCATGGTCCCGTCTTCGCCGACCAACAGTTTCTTTCCGACTTCAACAGGACCTTCCCCCGTTTTATCGACGGCTGTGATCAAGACGCAGTCTTTGCCTTCTTTTTTATAATGCATTATGTGTTCATAAATGTCGGTCATGAATGCCATCCTTTGCAGAGTAATTTAGATGAAATATGAAACAACCAGCGCCAACGTCAAAGCAAGTGGCGCCAAGGAAGGGTGTAAACGCATTTCGCGCAACGACGGTGCGGCGATTTTGTTGATCAATATGAAAATCAATACACCCACCACGGCGCTGATCAGCCCCTCAATGAGCGTGAACGTAGCGAATGCTTGCATGGTTGCAAGGTGTGGGCTGAAAAATTCGATGGGCGAGGCGATGAGAGCCTGATGCCAAAGCATATATGCCGCTCGCCAACCGATGGACGCGAGTACAAAACCGCCTGCAAGCGAGGGGAGCGTCTTTTTGTTCAGCATGCCAACGGCTCCGATGACGACAAGACTTTGCAGAATGATGGAGGCCATCGGGTTGGTGACGCTGAACGTCGGTACGGGTGTCAATAGATTCACCGACTTGATGGCGGCAGCGATGATGGCGACCATCAGCATGGCACGTCGGCTCGGAAGCCGGCGATACGATGTCACTAGAACGGCAGCGCCGATCGGGAACATGACGCTCCCTGCGATGAACGGAACTGGAATCAAGTGAAGCGCGAAACCAAGCGTCGCTTCCAGGATGCCCCAGAGTGCTCCGAAAAATATAACATGGCTCAGAAATTTCATGGTTTTGATATTCATTGTCTATCCTTCTCCTTTTGTTTGATCCCCATCAGGATTTTCTCAGGGGTGATTGGTAAGGTGGTGATGCGAACGCCCGTTGCGTTATAAATCGCATTTGCCAAAGCCGCGGGCGGGGTGTCGATGCCGATTTCACCGGCGGATTTTGCGCCATAGGGGCCGCTGTCTTCGTAACTGTCCGCGAATTCCGTCCGCAGACGGTTGATCTCTTTTTGGGAAGGAATCTTGTAATTCAGAAAATCGCCGGTGATGTTCTTCCCTTTTTTCGACATGTGGTATTCCTCATAGGTGGCCATGCCGATGCCTTGGACAATGCCGCCTTCAATCTGACCTTGCGCAAGCTTCGGATTGATGGTCGTGCCGACATCGACGACGCTTGTGTAATCAAGGATGTCGAACTCGCCGGTTTCCCTGTCGACCATCACTTCCACAAAACCGGCCATGAATGGCGGTGGCGACTTGTGTCCGACGTATGAATGCGTGGCGGTCAGCTGTTGTTGTTCGTCATTGTAAGTTAAGGTGTTTGAAAGTTTGGACAAGGTGACACTCGACCCGCTTGAATCGGTGAACGTACGACCGTCGAAATCGATCGATTCGACGTCACATTTGAGCATGCGGGCGGCTTCGCGGATCATCATATCCCGGAGTTTGGAAGCCGCTTTGTAAACAGCGTTTCCACTGACGTATGTCGTGCTTGAGGCATACGCACCGGTGTCAAAGGGCGTGAGGTCGGTATCCGAGGAATAGACGACCACGTGTTTCAGTTCACACCCGAGCGCTTCGGCAGCGATTTGCGCCAGTACGGTATCGCTTCCCTGTCCGATTTCGGTGGCGCCGATGGTAAGATTGTAAAAGCCGTCATCGTTGAGTTTGATGGTCGCCGCCCCCATATCGATGAAGGGTATGCCGCTTCCTTGCATCGCGATGGCCATGCCGACGCTCCGGACTTTCGAATCTTCTACTTTTTTGGGGTGCTTCCCTCTCCAGTCGGTCAACTCAAGCCCACGTTTGAGACAATATTCGAGCTTACAGGACTCCATGTCCATCGCCGTGCCTTCGGTCCCTTCCCCCATGACTTCAAAGATTTTCGAGGTTTCGCCCTCTTTGATCATGTTTTTCTCTCTGAGTTCCACCGGGTCCATGCCGAGTTTCTCCGCAAGCATGTCGATGATGCTTTCAAGCGCGAAGTTGCCTTGAACGGCCCCATAGCCTCTGAAGGCGCCGGCGGGCATCCGGTTGGTATAGACGATATCGCCGTGGAAACGAACTGCGTCCACCTTGTTGTAAAGCGGAAGCACTTTGGAGCCGGTGACCATATAGACGGTGAGCGCATGCTCCCCATACGCTCCGGTGTCCGATAACCCATAGACATCGAGGGCGGTTATTTTCCCGTCTTTGGTGGCGCCGATTTTAAAATCGAGACGCATACGATGGCGGGAATACGTCGACTCGAACACTTCCTTGCGCGTATAGACCATCTTGGACGCTTTGCCGGTGCGCAGCGTCACCGCCGCACAGAGCATCTCGCCATGCAGTGCCTGCTTTCCTCCGAATCCGCCACCGACCCTGGGTTTGATGACGCGGATTTTATGAATCGGAACCTCAAGGGTCTGCGAGAGAATCCTTCGGACATGAAACGGTGTCTGCGTAGAAGAAAACATGAGCAAACGATCGTTATAGTCGATCTCCGCATGCACCGCATGCGGTTCCATCATGGCGTGTGCCTGCGGGGTTGTGTGAAAGGATTCTTCCACAACGACATCGCTATCGTCAAGGGTTTTGCCGACGTCTCCGATTTCCATGTGGTAGGCGGCTGCGAGGTTGCGTTTCGGATCGAAACCGATCGGAAACATCTCATGGATGTCGTCTTCCGGGTGGACACGCACCTTGTGGTCCTTGGCGCCTTCAAAATCGAGTACGGGATCATAGACCTCGAAGTCGACCTTGATCGCGTCCAAAGCTTTCAGAGCGGTCGCTTCATCCACCGCTGCCACCGCACAGACCTCATCACCGACGTGACGTACATACTCATCAAGCACAAACTTGTCGTGTGGGGAAGGCTCCGGATAACCCTGCCCTGCCCGTGTGTAGGCGTTGCGTTTGAAATCTTTGTGGGTAAGCACGATTTCAACACCCGGGAGTTTTTTCGCTTCGCTTACGTCAATGTGAGTGATTTTCGCGAACGCGTGCGGCGAACGCATCACTTTGATGATCAGCGCATCCTTCGGCGCAAAGTCCTCTGTGAATGCTTTTCGTCCCATCATGATGCCTTTTCCGTCTATGGATGGATTGAATGTGTTCACGACATTCGTCTTTTTCATTTCAATCCCTCCAGATACTTTTTGACGGCCTGAACCTGTGAATGGTAGCCGGTGCACCGGCAAAGATGACCGGTGAGGTAGTGACGTATGGTATCTTCATCCGCATCCGGCGCTTCGTTTGAAAGGGCATAGACGCTCAACGCGATGCCGGGATTGCAAAATCCGCACTGATCCGCGCCTTCACCACCAAAGAATCCGGCCAATCTTGCCGCATGGTCCTGGACGCCTTCGACTGTTGTGATGGTTTTTCCCTCGGCGCGTGCACTCAAGTATGTGCACGATGGGACGGGTTTGCCTTCAACCAGTATCGTGCACACCCCGCAACTCGTTGAATCGCATCCGCGGCGCACACTTATGAAATCATGGTCTCTCAGGGTGTCGAGCAGCACGTCGCCCGGTTGAATCTCCAACACCCTTTTTCTCCCGTTGATCGTGGCATGAAGTTTCATGTTCTCCCCTCCTCGAGCATAAAAAGACCGCGCCGAACATACACGTATGCAAGGTGCTTGCGATACGCTTCGCTGGCGCGGTGATTATCACCGAATCTGACCGCTTCTGCGGCCTTTTCGGCGGCTTTTTCTATGGTGGTTTCATCATTGTCAACAGACCCGTTCAAAACAGCCATGGCATCCATGGCAAGGACGGCACGCGCGGGACGCGAACCTAAAGCGATTCGGGTTTGTCCGTCAGTCTTGGTGATCGTGATGTTGAGCACAGCAAAATCGAGCGCGGTCTTACGGACTTTCTTGAAATATCCGCAACCGGCTTTTGAAGGGATGTTCACTGAAACGAGGATGTCGTCGGTCCGACCCTTCCGCTCGAGAAATTCGGCTAGGGAAACTTCGCCTTCCTTGAAAAATTCCAGACGGGCGTCCATACAAAGCAAAGGACCGAGTAAATCGGAAAATCCGTATTTACCGACGACGCTTCCGCCGATGGTGGCGATGTTCCTGAGTCCGACACCGACAATCTGTGCGGCGGCGTGAGGCAAGATTCCATTGAAGATGCGCTTCAGGACATCGCTGGTTTCGATGTCGCGAAGGGGGGTCATGCTGCCGATGGCAACGACACCGTCGCGTTCGTCAATGGCATCCAGCCCAAGACCGCTCAGGTCGATGGCCTCCTCGAGTGTCCTGGATGAGAACTTCATCCATGCGCCGCCACCGATGATGGCCGCGTCCGAGGAACGCTCCAGACGTTCATAAGCGTCTGCGAGCGATGATGCCTTATGAAAGTTTTGGATCTTCATTCCTGGCTCCTCTCTACTGATGATCGAGATTGTTATAGTCTTTCAGGGTATCTATGTCTATCAACACGCCCTTGTCGTCGACAGGGACGGTTGTGAACCCGACTGAATCACGAAATCTCTTGAGGTTGGATGCATCACTTTCATTGAGCAAATCGTTGATGAGGTTGTGGCGAATGTATATGGGGTGCCCGCGGCGGCCTTCGTAAGCGGGCACCGCCATGAGCGAATCGGCATGGTCAAGAAGCGCTAGGTAAGTGGAGGGTTTGACAAGCGGCATGTCGCCCGGAATCAAAAACACATCGTCATCCACGACCTGAAGCCCGGCTTTTACGGAACTGAACATGCCCTTTGGGTATTCAGGGTTATGAATGACGCGGACATCCGGAAATGTCTGTAACACGTCCGCGATTGCATCATGGTAGCGACCGCTCACCACAATGATCGAGTCGACAAAAGGCCTCATGGTCTCAATGCAGTGTGCGATGAGTGGTTTCCCTCCATGATCAAGGACCATCTTGTTTCGTCCCATGCGACGTGAATAGCCGCCGGCAAGAATAACTCCTACTGCCATGATGACCTCCAGCAAAGCGTTTTTAAGGATGATTATTGATATCATTATAACATGAAAACGCTAACCCTTTTCTTAACGTTTCATTTTATCATAAATAATGGTCTTTGAGAATGGGGCATTTCACACAATAAGAGGGGTTTGAGCTCTTGTTGCCTGAATGTTACGTTTATGACGTTTAATAAATAAAGATTTCAAACAAGCAAACAAAAAGCCCCCGGGCGGAGGCTTTGATCACATAAGACCGGCAAACATGCGAAAAAACAGCTGAAAAAAGCGGTAGTGAAGAGAGCGACGCTCTTTAAGACCGACCGCTTCGCTCATCTCACGCACAATGTCGACATATTCACCCATGCGAGCGATTGCGCTCGAATGCTCGAGGTAGACACTGTTTTCAAAATGGAGATAAAGACTCCGATAGTCCAGATTGGCTGAACCGATCAACGCTTTCTTGCCGTCGACAACCATCATCTTCGCATGCATGAAGCCCGGCGTGAAACGATAGACCTCCACGCCCGAACGAAGCAACGCAGGCAGATAGGATTCGGTAACCATGTAGACGATCTTCTTGTCGGGAATCTTGGGGATGACGATTTCGACACGAACGCCGCTTTTGGCCGCATAACGCAGCGCGTTTTTGAATTCCGGATCGATGATAAGATACGGTGTGGTGATCTGAATGGATTGTTCGGCGGAGGCGATCAGGCTCAAATAGATGTTTTTGGTGATTTCCTCCTTGTCAAGCGGTGTATCCGCGAAAGGGATCATTTTGCCGTCGGAAGGCCTTTTCTCGTCCATCCGGTATCGGTCGTAATCGACATAGTTGTTTTTTATGAAAGAAAGCACATCCAAAAACGCCACGGTGAGCGACCAGACGGCTTCACCTTCCAGGCGGATGCCGGTATCGGCCCATTGGCCGAGCGGCTTTTTGAGTCCGATGTATTCGTCGGAGATGTTGCTGCCGGTGGAATAACCGATGTGGCCGTCCACCACAACGATTTTGCGGTGGTTCCGGTAGTTTCCGCTGAAGTTGAGTCGCAGCTTGATCGGATTGAAGATGTGTGTTTCGATTCCTTCTTCCGTCAACTTCTGAGGATAGTTCCTGGCGAATGTCGCCGAACCGAAGTCGTCATAGATGATTTTTATGTCGACGCCCTCTTTTTGCTTTTTCCGCAGACGTTCAAGGAGCGTATCCCACATTTCACCTTTGCGGATGATGAAAAACTCAATGAAAATATACGATTGCGCGTGGTCGATGTCTTCAAGCAACCGATCGAAAAAGGTTTGTCCGGAATCGAGGAATTCCGTCTTTGTATTCTCATAACTCGCCCAACCGTGATTTTGAAGATATCTGGCTTCCCGGTTCGTCAGGGCCGCCTCACGGTCTTTCATGTAATAACGGCGGTTTCGTTCAATCTCAAAATGTCGTTCGAGATCCTTTTTGGGAAGATTCCGTTTCCGGTACAAAAGATAAAACGCCCCGCCGAACACAGGAAAAATTACAATCGGTATGATCCAGCGCATCCGATAATACGGATTTTCTTCCTGGACGATGAGAAAAAACACAATGATGACCGACAGGCTGATGAACACAAGGTTCCACTGCCAATAGGATGAGACAAAATATACAAGTGCTAAGAAAAGCACGATCTGCAGCATCAGAAATGTCAGCAGAAAGGTAAGGCGATTGATTAGGCGTTTATACAGGCGTTTCATGCAAATCACTTCCGTTCCCTGGTCCACGGGCAATCCCTTAAAGAAATATTGGCGATGGTATGTGCGGAATCGATGCCCAGTGTGGCTGGCAAAGTCAACCATGCATCTCCATTATAAAATAAAGGACTATCGAATGATAGTCCAAAAAGGTATATTATGGCGGAGGGGAGGGGATTCGAACCCCCGCATCGCGCGAACGATCTACTAGCTTTCCAAGCCAGCCCCTTCAGCCACTTGGGTACCCCTCCGCAAAAGTGACCTTCTCTATTTTAACATTTTTATCGTATCTGGCAAGTGTTTTATCAAATCCGTCGGCAAAAAGCTCTCCTCCGGATAGATGCGCTTGCATTCCCGGGCGGTCAGACCTTGCAGAATGCATCCTGTCTGGGCGGCCTCAAAACGGTTCATATGCGGCATGAACGCTCCGATAAGACCACTTAGGACATCGCCGCTGCCGGCTTTTGCGAGGGCGGCATTAGGGTAGTTGTGGAAGACACGGCGATGTTTCTCCGCGACGATGGTGCATGGTCCTTTGAGAACGACGGCGAGGCCCTTGTCGCATAGTTCATCGAGTGCTGCGAAAGGGTCGCGTTTGATCTCCTGAGTCTTTTTGGAAAGGAGTCTGGCGCATTCGCCGAGATGCGGCGTAATCAGCACGTTCGAGAAATCAAGTGGTTCTTCAAGCAACGCTTTCAGATAGTGCAGGCCGTCCGCATCGACAAGGATCGGAAGGCTCTCCTTGATCAGCATTCTCAAAACATCGGCATACTCGGGTGTGTTTCGGCCCAAGCCCATGCCGAAAACTATGGCATCCTTGCGCGCAAGATGCGATTTGATCTCAGAAACGTCATGCATCGTCAAAGAGAGCACTTCAAGCGGCACGGGTTTATGAACGGAAGCCGTAGGGTCGAAGAGCACGGTCGCCATGCCCGCACCGGCGCGCATGGCGCCTGAGGCGCTCAGTATCGGTGCGCCCTCCATGCCGTGGGCACCGCCGATGAAAAGAAGCGACCCATGATTGTACTTGTGCGTGTTCAACTTCCGCTTCGGAAGGTCCGGACGAACCGGGCCAAGTCGTCTGGTCTGTTCGAAATCGAGGGTCTTGATGCCGGCGTCGACGATGTGGATCGTGCCGTGATAATCCGGTGCGTCGTTGATCAGATTTCCGGTCTTGTATGTCTGAATGACCAGCGTGTGGTCCGCCTTGAAGGCATCATTGAGGGCGATTCCGTTGTAAGCGTTGATGCCCGAGGGGACATCGATCGACAGGATTGGCTTCTTGGTCGTGTTGACCATGTTGACCGCTAGCTTGAAAAGGCCTTTCAACGGTTTGGTGAGACCGGTCCCGAACAGCGCGTCAATGAAAAGCGTATGGTCCTTGAAGATCTCTTTGAGCTGTTTCAAGGTCGTCTCATCGGTGATTTCATGATACGTCGCCGCGGCACGGTAATCCTCAATCGCCTGATTGAGCGCACTCGATCGTTTGAACGGCTCACCGAGCAGATACAGCGTGACGTCATAGCCATCCCTGCGTAGTGATTCGGCCATGACGACACCGTCACCGGCGTTGTTTCCAAGCCCGGCGATGACGGCGATGTTGTCGTTTTTTTGAATCAATTCCGCGTTGATGGCATAGTGGTACGCACTCGTCGCTGCGCGACGCATGAGTGCGTAACCGGTGATGTTCTCCTCTTTGATGGTCGCATTGTCGCAACTTGTCATCTCGCTTGGAAAAAGAATGCGTGCAGTCATGCGAAACTCCCCCCTATGTTTCAGTCTGTAACGCTATTTGGTTCCGTAAAGCCTGTCACCGGCATCACCTAGACCCGGCGTGATGAATTTGCTATCGTTGAGGCCTTCATCGATGGCCGCCAGATAAAGGCGCATATCCGGACAATGGTCTTCTATCGCTTTGATGCCTTCGGGGGCGGCGACGATGCCGATGAAACGGATGTCTTTCGCGCCGGCTTCTTTCAGAATTTCATACGAACGGCGCACCGATCCTCCGGTCGCGAGCATGGGGTCAAGCAACAGCACAGTGGAATTTTCAAGATCCTTGGGAAGTTTGGTATAGTACTTCTCCGGGGTGAAACTGGTCTCATCGCGATACAGTCCGATGTGGCCGATTTTCGCATGCGGGATGAGCATATGCATGGCGTCGACCATGCCGAGACCCGCACGCATGATCGGAACGATCACGATGCCGTCGCTGAGCACTTCGCCTTGCGTTTTCGCAAGGGGAGTCTCGATGTTCATCGGAACGGTCTTGAGGTCTTTTGTGGCCTCATAGCACATGAGTCCCGCAATCTCATTGATGGTCTCTCTGAACATTTTGGAATCGGTCATGCGGTTTCTTGCCTTGGTGAGCTTGTTTTGAATCAGTGGATGGTTAATAACTGTAGTATTGTTCATATAGCACCTCTCTAAGTATCAATTTTATTATATTGGTTGTAACGTATTAACACAAGTGTTTGATGGTGAGAATCCAAGACGTCTTCACATTTTCATGCACCCTCCTGAGCATGAAAAAAAAGACTATTGTGACTCAAATAGTCTTTTTGATATGTTTGGTATATAGCGTATAAACAGTGCGTGCAAGAGACTTCAAAGAGGCCTTGTTGGTATCGAGCACGTAGTCGATATGATCAAGGTTGGCTTTTGTGAAGCGATCACGGTCTTTTTCTATGCGACGTTGGATATCGCGAAGATGGTCGCCGCGGGTTTTCATGCGGCGCGCACGGGTATGCTCATCCGCTTCGAGATAAAAAAGCACGACGTCACTTCCGAGTTTGGCGTGAAGCACGTTGGCGCCCTTGGGGTCGACGATAAGGACTTTGTCGTCTTCGGTGTCGCTGAAGGCGGTCCCATAGAGGTTGCCGTTGTATTGTACGGTTTCTATGAATTCGCCACGTGATTGTTTGAGAAGAAAGTCGTCAAGGGTGAGGAAGTGATAATCCACACCGTCCGATTCGTCTGGACGTATGGGACGGGTCGTGTAGGTGACCATTTTCTGGAAGCGGTACGATTTGATGAGGATTTTGGCTATTTCCGTTTTACCGCTCGCCGATGCGCCGACCATCACTAGCATACAAACACCTTCCTCTCATTTTTCTTAAAAATTGTAACAAATATCGGCGCCTTTTGAAAGAGGAATTTCAAAGTTTATAAAGTATCACCTTGTCATCAGGGTTCAGTTCATACGGATGTTCATGCAAACCGCCATGGAACAGTTCCACGGTTCCTTCCCTGACCACGCCGATCGGCATATGTTTTTTGGCGGACGCTTCATAATGACTGATGATGAACGTCTTGGCGTTTTTGAAGGTCAGGGGAAAATCCGCATCATAAAGTGTATCCGCGCGTTGAACATGCAAGGACTTGTCATCCGTGGTCGCATCGTTGGGACAAAGGGTAAGCAGATCGTCATAGAAGGACTCTGTTCGTGGAAAGAGCGCCAGTTTGCCAAGCAGCAAGGAGATGATTTTGTTCGAGATGATCGTGTTGTCGATGTCGAGGTCCTTGATCAGCGCATCATTCTTGGGGTCGAGCAGTTCGGCGATGATATGGACTCGGTTTTGACCGTGCTTTTTCTTGAGAAACAGAAGACTGTCAATGACCTTCCCGTCCAGCATGGTGTCTTCTTCGGTATCGTCCGACAATAGCAATACTGTGGTCATATCATCGATACTGAGAGCTTCATGGTTTTTTTTGAGCTGTTCATGCGATGTGTGTTTCAGGGTGAAGGCGCTTTTATGAAGCGTCTCATAAGCTTTGAATGTTTCTTCGATGTAACGCCGTTTGTTGTTGTGCCCGACAATGATTACCGTCTGATGGTGTTTTTCTCGCAACGGGTTCAGCTTTAAGGGAACCGTTTCGTGAATAGGGCTTTCCGCTTTTTTCTTCACATGTGAAAAGGAATCCGAAAGGGCAAAGACCATGTCCCCTTTTTGTTCAAGAGGTACGGCGTGCGTATGGGAAAAAAGGCATGTTTCAAAATCCGTCATATCAAGCGGATAGACTTCCGAACCTTCAAATGAGAAAAGCGAAAGATAAATGTCTTCAGTATGCTTTTCTATGACGGTCTGGGCCATGATTTGCCCGAGACGCTTGTCGAAACACACGGGGATCAGGGAATAGTTTTTCAAGGAGTTCACCTTGTCACGCATGGCGAGAATCTTCTCCTTCGTTTCGAAGTCTTTGACCTCGCTGACAATGTTGATTTTCTCTTTGAGTTCCATCTGACCGAGCGTAAGCAGGATTTTTATGACATTGAGGTCGCCTGCGCTGAGCGCTGCGTCAATCTTTTCAAAGCGTTCATCGTTCATAACGATGATGGTGCCCGATTGAAGGATTGAAGCGTCGCGTAGCTCGCTTTTGTTCAACGGATCGCCTTTTTTGATGAGCACATTGAATGTTTTGAGCTTGTCTTTGGAGACATTTTTACTCAGCAAAGCGCTGCGTATTTTTTCTTCCACCGTGCGTTTGTCGACATCCGCAAGAATCAGGACTGTGACCTTGCGGCTTTGGACATATAGCAGATCCGCCACGAGTTCGGGGACTTTGTTGTTGTAGTTGAGAACGACGATGTGCGCTTTCAGATAGATTTTTCCCGAAGAGTTCTGTTTTTTCTCAAAATAGTCCTTGAGCGCATTGGTGATCAAGGCGATGATGGTGCCTGAAAAAAGAATGATGCCGATTAAGAGAACCGTGACAGCCAAGAAGAGAGTCTGAGGGTTTTCGATTTCGAGGATGGCGTTCGGGGCCAAAAGCCACGTGACACTCCCCAGTGCGAGGGCTTCGAGATACGATGTGAACGTATCGTCAATGATTAAAGCGATCAAGGCCGCCACAAGCAGTATCACGATGTTTATCGCAAGCATCGTGATAATGATGAATGTTCTGGGCATCCGGTGGGTACGGACGCTCAATGCACTGCGCATATTCGATAGTTTCTTCTTCAGTCGTTTCATGCAATCAACTCCTTACCGTCATTATACATTACTGTGACCGCTTAAATTGCATGAAATTGCATTTCGTAATATAATGAAAGCAGACTGAAAAGAAGGTGATGCAGATGGCAGAGATAAAAATGAACACGATTGAGATTGATACCGGCGAGAAACTCTTCTACCGCGAACGTGCCGGTGAAGGCACGCCGCTAGTGATGATTCATGGGAATCTTTTCTCTAGCGTCATTTTTGAGACCTTGATCGGACGCCTCGACGATTCAGTGCACGTGGTCGCACCGGATATGCGCGGTTTCGGAAAGTCCACCTACAACCAAAAAGCCGACCGTGTGGAAACGTACGCCGAGGACATCAAAGCGTTCATCAACTCGATGGGGTTTGATAAAGTCCATCTTCTCGGAATGGATTTCGGCGGTTTGATCGCCATGCGTCTGGGGGTCGATGAACCGGACATGATCGAGAAAATGATTCTGCTCTCCTCGTACAGTGTCGCCGGAAGACCCATTAGAAAGCGCGCGCTCGGCGGACTGATCAAGACCAAAAGCATGATCCGGACCACAGAAGCGATGAAGGAATACATCAAGCCTGTCGAGAAATATAAGGCGAACAGACAGCAATGGTTCATCAAACAAATGCTCAACAAGGACATTTTTACCGTTGATAAGCCTAATGACAGGGCTGAAGAGAAATTCATCGAAGCCTTCATCCAGCAACGCAATCTTGCTGAGGTCTATATCGCCATCACCTACTTCAACATTTTCAGTGACGAAAACGGTGTGGTGGACGGCGAAAATGTCGCCAAGGATTTGAACATGCCGATTCTTAATCTTCACGGGGATAAAAACGAAGCGGTCCCCGTAGGCGTCGCGAAGTTCAACGAACGCGCGATCGGAAAGAATGTCGAAACCCATATCATGAACGGCGTGTCCCACGTTCCTTTCATTGATGATGAAAAGGCGACCGGTGATTATATCAAGGTGTTTTTGGCGAAAAATCATGATAAAAGAAAGTGAGAATCCGCGGATTCTCACTTTTTTATGTTTGTTCGACGGTGTATGGGGTCACTCAGTATCGAAGTGATGTAACCATGAAACAATTTTTGAAAAACAATCATCATCCATTGTCTTCATGGAAACACCTTGCCAATCAACCCTTTGGAATAATGATGGGCTTGACGCCAATCAACACCTGAATGCAAGGGTTTTTCTTATTTCGTATCGATTACGATGTCTTCTTCTTCAATGATTTCTCTCACTTTACGGACGTCCCTGCGGTATTGTTGCCTGCGATACGTCGATTGTAGGCTGAACAGCAGCAATATGCTCATGAAGAAGAGAACGATCGCGAAAGGCAATCCGCTGATTATGACGGCGTTTTGAAGTGACGCAAGCGCTTGTTCGCCACCAATGATCAGCAACAATGCGGCGATGAACCCCTCCATCGCGGCCCAAAAAACCCGCTGACGGGATTTCGTCTCCGTCTTTCCGCCCGAGGTGATGGCGTTGACGACCACCGAACCGGAGTCCGACGAGGTAATGAAGAAAAAGGTGACGAGCAGCGTTGCGACCACCGAGAGCAGGACAACAAAGAGGCCGCCGAAGAAGGCGAAATCGATCTCTTGGAACATGGCGAACATGCCGACGGGAAGGTCGTCGGAAACGATATTGAAGAGGCCGCCGCCCATGCGTTCATTGACCTTGAAGGCGGTTCCGCCAAATACGGAAAGCCAGAAAAAGCTCAGCAGTGAAGGGATGAGCAATACCGCGGTAATCAGTTCACGGATGCTACGCCCTTTGGAGACTCTGGCGATGAACATGCCCACAAAGGGACTCCATGAAATCCACCAGGCCCAGTAGAAAATGGTCCAGTTTCCCTGCCATTCACGACCGCCACCGGCGCTTTCATCGAATGAAAGGAACATGGTCGCGTTCATGAAATCGCCGAGATAGGCTCCGAGTGACGTCGCGAAGAGCCTTAGGATATAAAGTGTCGGCCCAAAGATGAGAACAAGAATCATGAATGTCGCGGCGATCCGCATGTTCATCTCGGATAAAATACGGACCCCTTTCTTGATTCCCGTGATGATAGAAATGCTGGCTACGGCAGTGATTGCGATAATCAAAATGACTTGCACTGTCACACTGAAAGGGATGCCGACCAGGAATTCAAGACCGCTGTTCATCTGCTGGACACCCAGGCCAAGCGAGGTGGCGAGACCGAAAAGCGTCGCAAGAACAGCCAGCAGGTCGATCACATCGCCAAGACGGCCGAACACTCTTTCTTTGAAAAGCGGATAGAAAATCGAGCGCAGGGATAAAGGAAGTTTCTTATTGTAGGCGAAATAGGAAAGCGACAGCGCCATGATCGCATAGATGGCCCAGGGATGAAGTCCCCAGTGCAAAAATGTCGAAGCCATTGCGCTGACGGCGGTATTGTCCCCTTCGTAGATCGGAGGGAAATCCATGCTGTGTGTCAGTGGTTCACTGACGGCATAGAACATCAGACCGATCCCCATACCGGCGCTTATCAGCATTGAATACCAGGCGAAATTGCTGAATTCGGGCTTGCTTTTGAGGCCGCCGATACGCACTCTTCCGAGTTTTGAAAAAGCCAGGTACAAACCGAGGATGATAAAGAAGTTCGTTGAGAAGATGAACACCCAGTCAAAATAATCGACAATGAAAGCGGTGCCTCGCTCAAATACCTCGAACGCGGTTGGCAGTCCGAACAGACCGATATTTGTGATAATGGTATAAATCGTCAATAAAAACACTAAAATGATCGCGATAAAGGAGACAAAAGGATTCAGATCGAAGCCCCAGCGTTTGAAATTCCGGCTGTAAAGCATCTCCTCCAGTGTTTCGCTCATGATTTGCTCTTCTTTTTTGCGTTTGCGTTCCTGTTTGTCTTTCGGCATAAGTAACACTTCTTTCCTAAGGTAATTTTAGTACAAGGTATATTCTATCGTTGATTATAAAAGATATCAAGGGTTTTATTTCAGCAATTTGGTCGCCTGAAACTGATGAGTGGCCCCGTGAGATTTGAGAATGCTTCGGACCAGTACGATTCGGTCGAATGTCACTGTGATTGTTTCCGGTTCCGACGCGTCGTCTTTTTCTTTTTCATGGTCCGCTTTGTATCGTCTTGCGAGTGTGATATGCGGTTTGAACGTTCGCCGGTCGGGTTGGATGCCGATGCCGGCAATCGTGTCAACCAGGTCTTTTCTCAGTTTGATGAGATTGCTGTCGTGAAAGGCTTCAAGTGCGAGAATCTGACCTTTTCGCACCTTGAAGACACTTGGTTTCATCGCAAGCGTAAAGGGCGTTGCGGGCAATGCGTTCACGATGTTCTTCAACGACTCGAGTTGCCCGCTTTCGATATCACCAAGAAAATTGAGGGTCAGATGCAATTGTTTGTCTTCAACAAACTTCCCCTCCGCGTTCGCTTGGTAGGCATCACGCATATGTGCAATGTTTTTGAGCGACGCCTTGTCCGGATACAGCGCGATGAATAGTCTCATTTCTTCCAGTCCTCCTTTTTTATGGAAGAAGCGCCGATTGCTTCGGCGCTTCTTTCTTTATCCGTCAATCGGGTGTGACGGTGGCAAGGACGGTTTCTTTCAAATGATTCAAGAAGCCGACCATGTCCATAGCCTCCTCATCGACAAGTGAAAGGTAATCGTCAACGGCGCTTTCGCGAGTTTCAGGCGGTTCTGCCATCAATGCCTGGAGGATTTCAAAATCCAAAGGCTCAAAGAACAGCGGTTCGCCGTCATAGCCTGCCATGTTCAGCGTGATGACTCTGCCATCAGACGTATCGAGTGTGACGGTGCTTGATTCCATATCGAAAAACGGCACGTCAATATTTATGGAATACTCGTCCTGCAGCGCATTGAGGGTGTGAGTGCCGTCGGGCACCGTTTCATTTTCATGGACCTGTTTTCCGATTTCCACGCTTTGGTTGAGGATGAGGACTTGCATGACTTCTTCTGCGATTTCCACCAGATTGCGTGAGCCTTCGATCTCAACGATGGCTTCGCTTTCATGCCAATGCATGGAAAGCGCGAAGGTCGGCAACGTCAGCTCTTCCTTGCTTTCGAGTGAGGCGATAAGATTACTGAAATCAATACCCGTTTCCATCGCTTCTAGGGTGTAGGGATTGTGGCGGATGGTGATGACAATGTCGCCCAGGGTATCGATGAAGTCAAGTATCGCCTTGTATTCATCAGTCTCGACAGCATCTTCATAAGGTGGCGCATCCGGATCGATCAACAAGCTTACAAGCGCATGAATTTCGGGTGTAATGTCTACGAAGATGCTTTTCATCGCTTCACTGTCGAGTGTGATGGCTGTGAGGAGAACGCTTGGACCGTCCATTTCAAGCGTGATGTCCAACCCATCGACGGCTTCGAGGTAATCGAGCGTCAAGACCCGCTGCAAAGAAACCAGTATCGAAAGCGTTTCATCCAGAGCGCCTTCTTCCAGGCCCATCTCCGCGGTGAGCATATCGATGAGAATCGGCATGATGTCATCGTTAAACTCTTCGATCAGTATTTTCGGGACAGCAAGATGGACATAGCCGTCTTGAACATCGAACATCTCCCGAACGTCGAGCATATCCTCAATGCTTTCATCCATGACATCCAGCAGCGTATCGACATTGAGTATGAATGTGACCATCGTCGCGGTCTCTTCCACCAGGAACATCAGATCCAGGTCGATGTCCAGGTCATCCCGGTGCAGGTGCAGATGGAACATCGTGGTCGTCACCCCGCCCAGGACGCGTTCATGGACCGACAAGGTCACATCGGTCGTCACGACGGTTTCAGGACTGTTCACCATCGTTTCGCTCATGCTCATCGCAATACGCATCGTGGATTCGTTCGCGTCGTCCATAGTGCCGAGCATAGGTTGAAGGTGGGCAAGATCATTGTCGAAGTTGGCGATGATTGTTTGGGTCGCCCATTCGGCGATGGTCTGATAGACCGCCTTGATGGACATATCGGCGTCAGCCGCGAACGAAAGGGTCGATTGATCGCCAAGAACGTTTTCTGTGCTTTCATCGATCCAATGGAGGAAAATGTGGTCTGTGATGTCGTGGGCGTTCACCGTGACAGTCGTTCCCTTCGTGACGCTTCCCGTAGGAGACAGCGTGTAGGTAAACCCGGGCGTATCACTGGAAAGCGTGATGGTCACCATGTCGTTGTCGGTGGGTATGGCCTCATAGACGGCGCGTAGCACGCGATCGGTCGATGCTGTGAAGGTATGCTCCCGGTTTTCAGAAAAAACCGTGTTGTCGGTCACATCTAACCAGTGCACAAACTGTTGGCCTTCAACTTCGGATGCGGTGATGGTCACTTCCGCACCGACTTCGATGGCGCCTTCGGGTGTGATGCTCAAGGTTGCCTGCTCAATGTTGCTTTCAAGTTCAACGGAAACCGTTCGGGCACGCCCGCATGCAGTGAGAGTGAATATTACGAGAAGAATCATCATGAAGCCAAACAACTTCTTCATTCACAGCACTCCTTTTATCCATGAACTTCCCCGCCCCTTCTCAGGGGGCGGAGAGATTGGATCGCTTAAAGGTCGTCGCCGTATTCGTCAAGGAAGTCGAGGATCGGCTGTTCTCTTAAGAACGTGTCGCGGTCGTCCTCTTCATAATCGGTCTCATCGAAGTAATCTTCAGGCTCCACTAGTGGGACCTCGTTTTCTATGAATGTTTCAATCTGGTCGGTCAGGACGTTGCGGACGATCATGGATTCGATCACGGTTTCTTGTTCGGATTCGCTCAGGTTGTTGATCGCTTCAAGATCGAAATCGACATTGGTGAAATCGCCGCTGCCGGTTTGCGCGGTGACAATGTCCGCCGCGATGATGAACCGTTCAATCTCTATAGCGGTGGTAACGTCTTCAAGTTCGTTGAACGCACCTGGTATCGTCGCGAGGTCCGGAACATCGATCGCCGCATTCGATTTGATCATGTTGTCAATTGTCACGTGGAGTGAGCCACTCTCAAGTATGGTGTCGATGTCTGCGATTGCTCCGGATACCGCTTGGGCGTCCATCGCGCCGTCAAAGTCCGCACCGAGAAGTTCGAGGCCATCGAGAAGTTTTTGGAGCTCGTCTTTTTCAATCTGGGTGGTCGCAACGCCTTCAACATCCACGGATTGATGGAAATTCGTGGTGACGATGAGGGTCATCGGGTTGAGTTCGATTGCGTCGTTCTCATCCTGGGTGTTTGGAAGGATGATGTCACTGAGTGTCAGCTGGATGGAGACGCTTTCGAGCAAGGTCGCGATGTCGACGCCGCCGAGGACGAGTTCACTGGTAAGCTCGACTTCGCTGAATGTTTTGAGGTCAAGCAGCTCAAGCGCGTCGAAGATGTGGTCCATCTCGTTTTCTTCGATGTATGTGTAGGCGCCATTGTCCACGGTGATGCGGATGATGTTGGCGTTGATGTCCTCATCGGGGATGAGCAGGTTGTCGCCGGTATCGTTGATCAGCTTGTCGGAAATGGTCGCGCGGATGGCGGATGAGAGGAGCAACACTTCGCGGTTGTCGAAGAAGCGTTCACTTTCGATTTCTGAACCGAAGGTGTCAAGGTCGCTATAACCCATCGCCAGGAAGGCGTCGATCAGGAGTCTGATCTCATCGTCGAGGACAAACTCGGTCGCACTGATGACAAAGCGCAATAACGTTGAATCGTCTTGCATGTAGGTCGGAACGATCAGGACGGCGTCATCCAGATCAAGCAGGGTTTCTGAAATGGTCGCGTGCATGATGGCGCTGTCAAGCAAGGTCGTCTGATTTTCTTCACTGTCAAGTTTGCCGAGGTCGAACGCGCCGTCATAGGCTTCGATGTCGTACGCTTCAAACATGATCAGCACGTCGATGAAGCGGGTCAGTTCGTCCAGGGCGATGTAGGTGAACGCTTCAGGTTCGCCGCTCAGGATCTCGACGGTGACATCGAAGGAATCCTCCGCGTCGCGCTGCGGTACATTGAGTGAGGCGCTGTCGAGCATCTGTTTGGACATCGTCGCTCTTATGATATGGGAAGAAAGAACAATGTCACGGTTGGCGTCTTCGCCCGGATCGGGTTCTTCGCCGAGGATTTCAAGGTTGATGTTGCCGCCGAAGTCCTCGACATAAAGCGTTTCGGTGGTTTCGTCTTTCATCAGGGTGATGACCGCACGAATCAGCGCGTCCAGTTCGCTTTGGACGACAAATTCGGTTTCGGTGTTTTCGGTACTGTCGCCGACACGTTTCCTGAGCAGCGAGTCATCATCTTCTTCACGATGTGGCACATCGATGGTGCCGGCCGCCTGCATGTCGATGACTTGGTCGGAGATGGTCGCCTGGATGATGCTTGACGACAACACTTCCGAACGGTTCTGTGTGTCTTCCAGAATCAAAAGATCCACGTTGCCGTCGAACGCATCGACATTATCTGTGAGTTCAAGCGTCACAAGCGCGTTCATGAGTTTGTTGAGCTCTTCTTTTAATATGTAGTCGTCACCACTTACCGTGAGACGGATTTCGGTATCTTCATCTTCATCGAAATATGGCACGTTGATGACGGGATCAGGACCTTCGGCCATATCCAGCAATTGTTTTGAAACGGTGGCCTGCAGGATGCTCGAAGCGAAAACGATGTCGATGTTGCCGCGGTCCTCACTGAAGGCATCGAGATTCACACCCCCGTCAAACTGGTCCACATTGTCGGTGATGCCAAGAATCACGAGCCCTTCAAGAAGATTGTCGAGTTCACCTGAAAGGACATAGTCGACTTCATTGCCGGCAGGGCCGACGGTAATGCGGATCGAGTTGGCGTCATCCTCATCCATCAAAGGGACCACAATGGTTTCGTCCGCATCCAGATCAAGAAGCTGTTTGGATATGGTCGCCTGAAGGATGCTTGAGGCAAGAACCTTGGTCCGGTTGTCCTGGTCTTCGAGGGCCGAAAGGTCCACGCCGCCGTCAAACTCGTCGATGTTGTCGGTGATGCCAAGCACCACAAGCGCTTCAAGCAGCGCGTCCAGTTCGACTTGGACGACGTATTCGGTTTCGGTGTCATTCTCGCCGACCGTCTTGCGGATCTCGGTCGTACCGTCTTCGGCGAGAAGCGGTACGACGATTGTCTCGTTTCCGGCGTCTTCATGCATGTCGATGAGCTGTTTTGATATGGTCGCCTGAAGGATGCTTGAGGCAAGAACCTTGGTCCGGTTGTCCTGGTCTTCGAGTACTGAAAGGTCCACGCCGCCGTCAAACTCGTCGATGTTGTCGGTGATGCCAAGCACCACAAGCGCTTCAAGAAGCGCGTCCAGTTCGACTTGGACGACGTATTCGGTTTCGGTGTCATTCTCGCCGACCGTCTTGCGGATCTCGGTCGTATCGTCTTCGGCGAGAAGCGGTACGATGACCGTCTCGTTTCCGGCGTCTTCATGCATGTCGATGAGCTGTTTCGATATGGTCGCTTGCAAAATGCTTGAGGCAAGCACTTTCTGACGGTTTTCTTCTTCATCGAGCATGTCCAGCGCAACCCCGCCCTCAAAGCCGTCGACATCCAGGATGTCGAGCGTTTCAAGGGCCTCAAGGGTCGCTTTGAGTTCCAGTTTGATGACATATTCGGTCGCTTCATCGTCCACGCCGCTCACCACGCGGATGGGGTTTTCATCCTCGGCGAAATGCGGAATGGTCACGGTGTCCTCACCCAAGTCGAAAAGCTGTTTCGATACAGTCGCGTGAAGAATGGCCGAATCCAGCAGCGCATCGATGTTTTCATTGATAAGATCGAGATTGATGGCATCAAAATCGTCAAAATTTTCTGTTATGTCAAGAGACAAAAAGGCTCTTAGGAGATCGCTGAGTTCGTCAACGGTCACATAATCCAGTTCATCATCCTCGTCATAGAACCTTATCATGACTTCATCGACGTCGAAATAAGGAACGACCATAAAGGCGTCCTCTTCGTCCGCCATGTCCAAAATCACTTGGGAAAGGGTCGCGTGGATGATTTTCGAATCAAACAGGTTTGGAATGTCTTCGTCGCTTAAATCCGCAAGAATGGAAGCGTCGAAGGCGAGGTTTTCAAAATCGTCGATGTTGATGAGACGGACCGTATCAATCAACGAGAGGATCTCATCTTTGGAAACGATGTCCCGGTCCACACCGTCCACGACAATGATCTTGAGAATGCTTTTTGGAATAACCAGTTCTTCGATATCGGCGGATAGCTCATAGGCAAGGTTTCCGATGGATGCTTCAAGGATGGCCGATTCGAATACCGTGTCAAACAAGGATTCATCAAAATCGAGCACAAGATTGATGTCAAGGGCCTCGAAATCAAGATTGGCCGCTTCCGCGGTCAAAGCGTTCACGGCAATGAGGATCTTACGGAGTTCTCCGTCACTTTCTCGCGTGTCCCCGTCGTATACATCACGCCACGCGACATCGTCAGGCACAAGCAATTGCTCAACATCCATAAGGTCGCCTTTTCCGCTGAGCACGTTAATCATTGCGTTTTCAATGAAACGCGAATCCAAAATGACCTGCATGTCCATGGTGGAGAGTTTCTGAAAAATCTCGTTGTAGTCCTGTTCACGAACATCGCGGATGGTCACTTCAGTGTCCGCGAACGATCCGATGATTTCGCCGAAGGCTTTGAATTCGTCTTCCCAGACCACCCCTTCAGGGACATCCAGGACCACGGCCATGTCTTCGCCGGCCATGTCCAGAAGAATATCCATCCCGGCTGTGGCGCCGAGTGTGAAAATCTCTGATTCGGAAACATCGTTAAAAAGGGTGCGGAAGTCATCACCGTCAAACACGGCGGTTTCATAGGCGTCATCCTCATCAAACACTCCGGCCGCATGCAGGATGTCGATGCCGGTCGAGGCGATGGCGCCGAATTTGGTGACTTCGTTTCGCCAGTCAATCGCGTAAAGGGCTTCAGAATCAATCGGCAGTTCCATTTCCGTGTAATCCGCGGCCATCTCAATGCCAAGCGGAAGGATCGCGACGAAAAGTTCGCTGCTTGAAAGGTGGGTGAATGCTTGACGGAACTCATCACCCGAAAGATCGCTCATGTTTTGCGTCCGGGCGAATTCCGAATTGAGCATGACGTTGGAGATATCGGCCACAACCGATATTTCGTGTCTGAAACGGATCGAGTGGTCACGGTAATCGATGGAGAACACCATGTCAAAAAGCCTGAGATTCTGAGGGGTCTCCCTCTCCGTCTCGGGGTCGGTATGCGTCCAACGTGAGACATTGCGGACAATGACATTGTTGTTGTAGGCATCCGTCATGTCACGGATCAGACCGACTTCCTCCTCGAGTTCGTCAGGAACTTCGATTCCGTTACCGTTGTCGTTGTTATTCAAACCGCTCGCAAGTTCCACCGTCTCATCGTTTTCATCAAGCAACGAGACGAGATTCGTAGAGACATCCATGATGCCGCCAAGCAAGATCAGTGTCACAAACACACTCACCAGGCCGCTTGCGGCCCCCACCGCCATAGCGGGCAGACGTTTTTTCGATTTGAATTTGTCCTCCTTTTTGGTGCGGAAGAAAATGATTCTGATCACAAAGAAAATGATGTTGTAGATCAGTTTGAACACAGTGAAATAGAATATGGTATAGACGATTTTCACCACAAACAATGAAAGCGAGGTCGCAAACGCGAGAAAGTTCTCATTCTCAAGCGTCGCGTTGAGCGTATCGCCCAGCATCATTTCCATGGCGATCGGCAATGCCTCGCGAAGTGTTCGGACCCCTGAGAAAGCGCCATCGATTGCGCCCAGGGTGTTGCCCAGGTTCGGTATCGGGGCACGCCATATGAGCGCTACGACCGCATTCAGGGTCGCAAAGAAGATGATATAGAATATGACTTTGACAATCAGTCGATAAAGCGTGGTCTTGAGCCCCAGTATGAATCCGATCAGCATACCGAGTCCAATCAAACCGAAGAAAAACAGATTGAAATACAATGCGAAGTTTTGTGTTTCCAACATGTGGCATTCTCCTTTTTGTGGCTTATCGCCGGTGTGAAATGTCTTTCGTTAATTGATCCCTATACATATTATACGGCAACTCTCACGTGATGCCCCCTTGTATACGCATAAAAATGAAATCCGGCACCTTGGCCTTGTGTTATGTTAAAAAGATAGTTGAAGCCTACGCAACAACTATCTGTCTAATGGATAACCATATCCCGATGATATTTCAATTATACGGTGTATGAAGGTTTTTCGCAAACATTTATCGCTCAGACATCATGATAATAACGTTCATGGATGATGTTCAGGGCGATGTTTTCGGAATGGTCGCCGATGCGTTCCACATTGGACAAGATATCCACAAAAAGCTCGTCATCGGTTTGTGCGTCAGGCTTTTTTGTCCGTTGGACGAACTTACGGCGCTGCGTGCGGACCATCTCGTCGATTTCGTCTTCGAGCTTGATGACGCGGTACGCTTTTTCCTTGTCGTTATGACGAAAGGCGTCATACATGGTCTGAAGCGTGTCGGTCGCCAGCGCATAAAGTTCTTCGAGCCCTTGAACCGCTTCTTCTGAGAGGCTCTGTTTGTTTTCATGGCGATATTCAAAGAAATCAAAGAGATTCTGGGCGTGGTCGGCGATGCGTTCAAAGTCGCGGATGGCGTCGACATAGGAAGATTGCAAGTGGGCGAGCCGGTCATCGAGGTCATCTTGTGAAATTTTGACCAGGTAGTCATGGGTCTTTTGGTCGAGTGTATCAACGATTTCTTCAAGACTGCGGCCTTTTTCCAGCAGTTTCTTGTCATTTTCAAAAGAATATTTCACGCTGTCTGCGAACATGGTCAACACGATGTCACCCATGGTCAGAATAACTTTTTTCGCGCCTTCCAAGGCGAGCGGCGGCGAATCATGCAATAGACTTTGTTGCAGACTGTCCACACTCACCAGGTCGTCGGTGTCCTCGCCGCGAATGGCACGTTTTGAGAAGCTGACCAGCTGTTTGATGAGGAAATACATCACAATGGTATTGAATACATTGAAGAATATGTGCGCGAAGGATAGTGTCATGGCCGCCGGTTCACCGCCGAGGAAGGTGTCCTGCAAGAAGAGAATGAACATGGAATACGGCACAATGACAATCAGGAAAAGCACGCTTCCAAGCACGTTGAAAATGATGTGGATCAATGCGGTCCGTTTGGCCGCTACGCTTCCGCCGATGGATGCGATGAATGCCGTGATGGTCGTTCCGATGTTGCTTCCGAGGATTATGGCGATCGCGCCGACAAGCGGGATGCCCCCGGTTTCATAAAGAGACTGCAAAATCCCGATGACACCGGTCGACGATTGAATCAGGAAGGTGAACACCGCCCCGACAAGGACACCGAGTATCGGCAGGTCGCTGACACGGACAAAGACATTCGCAAACAGCTCGAAATCGAGGAACACCTTCAAGGTGGTACCCATGAGATCAAGGCCATAGAAAATCAGACCGAATCCGAGGATGGCCGCGCCGAGCCGCTTGTATTTTTTTATATTGAGGAAAAAGTACGCCATGGCCCCGACACCGATCATCGGAAGGGAAATAGCGGCGATGTTCAGTCCGATCAGGAAACTTGTGACCGTGGTTCCGATGTTGGCGCCCAGGATAATGCCGACCGCCTGCGGCAAAGTCATGAGCCCGGCACGGACAAGCGAGATGGTAAGCGCGGTCGTGCCCGAAGACGTCTGCAGAATGACGGTGATGAAAACCCCCATGAAAATGCCTTTAAGCGGGGTGTCCGTGGTCTTTTCGATGACTTTCTTGAGTTTGTTTCCGGCCAAAAGCTTGAGCGAGTCACCTGTCAGCTTGATGCCGTAGATGAAAAGCCCGAATCCGCCGATGATAAAGAATATGGTTTCCAGCCAGTCGATTTGTGTGGTGAGCAAAATCATTGAGACCCTCCTAACGATACGCTATGGACGATGCCGATGAATTCTCGCAGCTGAATGGCTTCACTGAGGTGATGTGTTCCTTCATGGACACTCATGAGATCAAGCGCCTCGTCTAGGTCAAGATACCGGCACGACATTTCAAGTTCCATTTCTTCTTCCGTCATGGATGCATCGGCGATCTTCTTACCGAGTTCGACACGGTAGAAATGATGTTCGCGGTCAAACCCTTCAAGATTCTCAAGTACGCTTATCGTTTTGACGCACGCGAGTATCTCATGGCCCGTTTCTTCGATCACTTCACGGCGCAGTCCGTCTTCAAGCGGCTCTTCGGGTTCAAGTGAACCACCCGGGAGGACATACGTATCCGAACTTCCAAGATGCATCAAAAGCACCTTGTCTTTGTAAAACGCTACGGCACGGACCGCTTGTTTCGATGAAACGGCGGTATCATTCACAACAAGTTTCAAGGGGATCATGCTTCCTTTCATTGAATATCATTCAGTGCAAGAGGATGATGAACGAAAAACTTGGGGGTTGAATGGCTATGTTACACACAGTTTCATTGTTGATTCGCATATGCCGCGGCGATCAACGCCGCGACTTTGGCGTTGTTGTAAACAAGCGCCAAATTGGCTTCAAGCGACTTGCCGTCGGTCCGGTCTTTGATTTCTGATAGCAAAAACGGCGTAATCGCTTTTCCGGTGATGCCTTTTTTCTCCGCCAGCGCCAAGGCGGCGGAGATGATGTTGTCGATGTAGGTCTTGGAGAGCGAGTCTTTTTCAGGGATCGGGTTCGCCACGACCATGCCGCCTTTGAGGCCGCTTTCAAACTTTGCTTTCATCATGGAGGCGACCATGTCAGGATTTTTGACTTCATAATCCACTGAAAGACCGCTTTCTCGTGTATAAAAAGCGGGCAGTTCATTAGTTCCGTACCCTAAAACCGGCACCCCTTTGGTCTCGAGGTATTCAAGTGTCTTCGGCAGGTCGAGGATGCTTTTCGCACCGGCGCAAACAACCGCCATGTCGATATCCGCCAGTTCTTCAAGGTCACGTGAGATGTCGAATGTTTCTTCCGCCCCACGGTGCACGCCTCCGATGCCTCCGGTGGCGAACACTTTGATGCCGGCCATCTGTGCGAAAATCATCGTGCCGCTCACCGTTGTCGCGCCGTGGGCACGGTTCGCAAGAAGATAGGGGATGTCCCGTCTGGAGACTTTCATCACGTCTTCGTGCGTCGCGAGCGTCTTTAGCTCCTCGGGGTTCAAGCCGATTTTCACAACGCCGTCAAGCACGGCGATGGTCGCTGGGACACTGCCGTTTTCACGAACAATGGCCTCCACTTTTTCAGCCATTGTCAGGTTGTCGGGATAAGGCATTCCATGGGAGATGATGGTCGATTCCAATGCGACGACGCCGTGGTTCGATTCCAACGCTTTTTTGACTTCCGGGTGTATATCAATCCTGATTGGCATGGTTCACACTCCTTAGGTGGTTGTTGAATAGTTCTTCATCAAGCGCTTTGTTGACCGCTTCTTCGCTCATGAGGGTAAGGCTTGATAACGCAATGGCAGAAGGCAAGGGTTCCAAATCATTAACGAGCGCGTATGCAATGCCCGCAAGGAACGCATCGCCCGCACCGGTTGTGTTGATCGCAGCATCCATCATGGGTGGATGCATCACGCTTACGTTCTTTTCAGACGCGTGTACGGCACCATCTTTGCCAGCGGTCACATAGACATGTTGCGGACCCATGGTCTGGATTTTCTGCGCGGCGCCCTGAACCGCATTCATATCAGTCAGTGTACGATCCAATAATGCTTCCGCCTCATGCATATTGAGTTTCAGTGAATGAATATCAGGTAAAAACGGTATCAGTCGTCTGACTTTCGTTTTGGATGTGCCGTCAATAAGCAAAGGAACCCCTTTGTCTTTGGCCATGGCGATGACATGGCCAAGCACCGTTTCAGCGGCGTTGGCATCCAGCAAAAGAAAGTCACACATGAATATTATATCACTGATGCTTTCGATATAATCCACGCTGAGAGCGTTTTCTACATCTTTCATGTCGTTCACACCGATATGAAGATCCCCTGTATCATCCAAGAAAGCCACGTAACGTGAGGTCTTGGCGGCTTCGGCATGATGAACTGTGACGTTGAGGCTTTCTAAGTGTTCACGAATGGACTTGCCTATGTCACGGGATGACAAGGCTGAGAAAAACGCCGGGTTCACACCGAGACGGCCAAGGGTTTCGGCGATGTTTCTCCCGACACCGCCATGGCGTGATGTGACACTGCCCGGGAGTGAATCGCGGTATGTCAAGGGAATGTCCGAACGGACAAACAGGTCCTCATTCGCCATTCCGAGAATGTTTATTTTTTTCATGGGAGCCCCCCTTTCAATCACATTCATTCTATCATGTTTCAACGCATTCAACCACCATGTAACCGTAGTTGTGATACATTTGACTTTGAGGGCTTGAGCATTTACAATGACTACGGACCCTAAATTATATCAAGGTGGTTAATATGTTGAGAAATGCAGTACTGCTATTGGTTATCGTGACCTCTTTGTTCGCGCTGATGGCATGTGGCAACGATCATGATTTTGAAGCGTTTGACGAGTTCAAGACCGAGCTCCTTGCGGAAGTCGACGAATGGGACAACGTCTCGATGATCAATGAAATCGAGATGGAGATGGACGGTGAGCTTTTACAGCACCTCATCATGGAAGTCCATGTCGATGAGGACGAGGACGTCTCCTTTGTAAGGATCAAAGACCTTTTGAATGACGAGCCTGTCATACTCAATTACATTTACGTTGAAGGCGATACCGCTTATACTTATGAGAACCTTGGCGAAGACGAAGACGGCGAGATAGAGGAATCGTATGACATCGAGGAAATCACCGATGAGTCACAGATGATTCCAAGCCCATATCAGCTTTTGCTGAACGCCCTTCAGTCCTATCCGGGCGAAGACTTGCTTGAAAACGAAGAAATCGATCTTGAGTATGAAACCTATACCGTCGAATGGGATGAAACATCGTTCAATGTATTCACCGAGGCCTTGCTTGAAAACCCGCAGACCGGTGAGGATGAATCACTGACTTGGAGCATCGAAGGCGATTATGACGAGTTTGAAATCACACTGCCTGATCCTCAGGCCGGTGTCTTCACATTTATCAACCAGGATTTTTTCGCCGATTTCGAAGGCATTGACTATGAAGCGCATGAAGAGGGCGCTCAGGATGATGACGAAGAAGACGACAATTCCGAAGAGGATGACTCCGAAGAAGAATAATCCCTTTCACCAAAAAAATAAAGGCCATATCCGCGTGATATGGCCTTTTGTTGTGATATGGGCATCGGATCAGACATTGAATAGCGTCTCATAGGCGGATGCGTTGAATCCGACTATCGCGTCTTCACCATGCATCACAAGCGGACGCTTGATCAGCATGCCTTCAGCGCTTAAAAGCTCGAGTTTCTCATTTTCTGACATACGGTGTTTCCGGTTTTTCATATCGAGTTCCCGGTACTTCTTGCCGCTTGTATTGAAGAGTTTGTCTACCTCGATGCCAGCTTTATGCATAATGGTCCTTAGCGTTTCCGCCGACGGTGTGTGTTTGACAATATCATGCGCGACAAAAGGAGTGCCGTGATCCTTGAGGAACTTGACCGCCTTTTTCGATGTGGAACAGTTCGGGTAGTGATACAGTTCAGCCATTGGGCGTCATCCTTTCTTTGACGAATGATTCCAGCGTTGTTTTGAATTGAATGTTTTGTTCTTCGGAACGTGGTTTTTCGGATGGTGGCCTGGCACCTTTTTTGCGAGCTTTTTGGTTCAAATGACGACGGTTAAGCAGATACTCCATATTGTCATTCGAAAAGAACCATCCGTTATGATGAAGCACGGACGCTTCTTTGGCCAGTGCCAGTGACGCAAGCCCGTAATCCTGAGTGATGACAAGACTGTCTTTGTCCGTGATGGAAAGAATCTTGAAATCCGCTGCGTCCGGGTCGTGGTCCACCATGACGATTTTGCCGTATGGCTCATCAATCACGTGGTTCACATTGCTGATGATGTAAAGCGGGATGCGGTACTGTCGTGCAATCTCGACGGTTTCCTTACGTACCGGTGAGCCGTCCGCATCAAGCAGTATTTTCATTGTATGTCCTCCTACATAATCCCAATCTTGAAAACAGTATACCATAATCGACCGCTAAAGGGATAAAAAAAGCCTCTTTTGAGGCTTTTTATGTCTGCAGGACCATCTTGGTTTTGAGTCTCCTAAACTCGAACAACAAAAACGCCAGTCCGATGCCGCCGGTGATGAGGTCAGCAACGAAAAATGTCCACCAAATGCCGACTACTCCGAAGAGGCGTGTCAGGATGAACGCCGCCGGGACGAAGACAAGAAAGCGTCTGGAAAGCGCAAGGATGAAAGCGCGTGAAGGAAAGCCCATCGCCTGGTAAAGGCTGGATGCGATGACCTGAAAGGCCACCATCGCGAAACCGGCGGCGACAATACGGAAAGCGCGGGCGCCTTCACGGATGAAGAAATCCGATTCGTCGGTCGCAAACAGCATGAACAGATACTCCGCAAAGAAAAATACCAGGATGAAGACGCTGAAGAAATAGATGAAAAGCAATTTGGTCGCGTGTTTGACGACATCATGAAGTCTTTTGAAGAATTCCGCGCCATAGTTGAATCCGACAATCGGCACCATCCCTTGGACAAGGCCGAAACCAGGCATCAAGGTAAAGCGGATGAGGCGGTTGATCACCCCGTATATCGATATGTAAAGTGCCGGATTGACCGTCGCGTAGTGGTTGATGAGATTGTTGACGATGATGATGAGGAACCCGCCCATCGCGGTTCTCACAAATGAAGGAAGACCGACTTTGAAAATCTCGCCGATCATCTGAAAGTCAATCTTGTGGATGGTCGGAAGATGGATTCTGAGCGCGCTTTCAGGTTGGAGAGCCTTATAGAATATATAAATGAAAGAACACGTCTTTCCGATCAGTGTCGCCCATGCGGCACCGGCTACGCCGAGGCCAAGTCCCCAATCAAATATGAAGATCGGGTCCAGGATGATGTTCACAACCGCCCCGATGATCAAGGATATCATGGCGGCCTTCGGTCGACCTTCCGCTCGTATCAGGTTGTTCATGACCACCGACATCGAAAAGGGAACCAGGGCGAAAACTAAAATGGTAAGGTATCCGCGTGCGTATTCGATGTTTGTTTCGGTCGCACCGAACACCCTGAGCAAGGGATCCATGAAAACGAGTGTCAAAGCACCGATAAGAATCGCCACCACGAGGTTCGTG
>Ga0207421_10000425_pt1 | contig 54331 bp, 48 predicted proteins | sample SodLakKL_010_SED_4_FD_187542 | JGI IMG/M metagenome (GOLD analysis project Ga0207421, IMG submission 187542) | Alkaline sediment microbial communities from Lake Tanatar, Kulunda Steppe, Russia - 8KL_010_SED (SPAdes) (version 2) | ecosystem: Environmental > Aquatic > Non-marine Saline and...
CCCCGATTAAGACTCTCCACCAGCTCCTCAACAGCTTGGGGCTGATCTCCCGTCGGTTGATAGTCTGAATGAATTTTAAATTGATCTTTCATTGAACCCATCCTTTTTTATTTATAGAACTTCTGTTCGTTTTATTGTAGATCTTCTCTTTTTCAAAGTCAAGAAAAGATTGGTGGAAAATGATCATTTTTGTTTGATAATCATTCTTATCCCCTGTGCAAAAATAATGCGGTAGAAGCGTGAACTTCTACCACATTATAATTATACCACAAGGATTCCTTCGATTCAATTTAGTTCTCCAGGGCTTTCAGAAGCTCTTCAATGGCTCGGTCCAATTGAAAATCCATTCCATCTTCAATCTGGTCCACTCTAAGATCTTCCTCCAGTGAAATCTCTATATCCGGCTCAATTCCTGCGTCCTGAATATTGTTGCCGCTAGGAGTGAAGTATTGAGAAACTGTATAGCGGAAGGCGGACCCGTCATCTTCAAACTCCTGTATGCTTTGAACAAGAGCCTTCCCAAAGGTTGTCTCTCCAATAATCAAACCCCGTCCTCCATCCTGAACCGCCCCTGCAAGAATTTCTGATGCACTTGCACTTCCCCGATTTACCAGGACTGTCAAGGGAACATCCACATGGCTTCGGTTTGAGCGCTGTTCCCGCCGGGTTCCATCCCGATCCTCAGTGAAGACAATTACTTGTTCGTCCAGTAACATATCAGCAATTTGAATGGTCTGATTCAATAATCCTCCGGGATTATTCCGAAGGTCCAGCACCAACCCTTCCATACCCTGTCTTTCCAGTGATTCCAAAGCACCTCTAAAGTCTCTGGCTGTTTGCTGATTGAAGTTCGTAATTCTGATATATCCCAGTTGATCCTCCATCAGTTCATATTGAACCGTTTCAATTTTAATGATTTCTCTTTCAATGGTAATCTCAATCAATTCCCGCTGATCTTCTCTTCGAATAACAATTTCAACCTCTGTTCCCGGCTCACCTCTCATAAGATCAACAGCCTTATCGAGACGTCTTCCTTCGATATCCTGTCCGTCAACCTGGAGGATTTTATCTCCGGTTCTTAATCCCGCTCGATCTCCCGGGGTTCCCTCTATAGGAGATACAATCGTTACAAACCCGTCATCTCCCGGGGTCACAATAATCCCGATCCCTCCAAAAGATCCCTCTGTCTCGGTCGTAAAGCTTTCATACTCACTTGGGCTCATGTAAACGGTATATGGATCATCCGTGGCATTAAAAATACCCTCTACCGCACCTTCCATCAGAACATCTTTATCAAGTTCCTGATAATAGTTTTCCAATAAAAAGTCTCTTGCAAAAATCACTTTGGAAAAATCTTCTTCGATTTCCCGATACTGCTCCAAATATTCTTTTGAGATTAAGTAGTTATCACCAAGTCTTAACCCAATGTAGTTCCCGATTGTCAGTGTGGCAATCGAAGTTATAATAACCAGGATGATCCCACCAATCAGCGCTTTCTTTTTACTAATCATTTATAAACGCTCCTTCTTAATTTCCGCCTAACCAATCCATCGGGTTCTGTACAGAACCGTCAACCTGTACTTCAAAGTGCAAGTGAGGACCGGTTGAATTTCCGGTCGAACCGATTCGCGCAATTATTTGTCCTTTTTGAACGTGATCCCCGACAGAAACTTCATTTCTTGAATTATGGGCATAAAGGGTCGCGATCCCATCACCATGATCCACAGTCACCATATTCCCATAGCTTCCATAATATCCTGAAATGATCACAACACCTTCAGCAGATGCAACAATGGGAGTTCCCATGGGTGCTGGAATGTCAATCCCCCTGTGGAATCGGCGACCGCCAAAGATCGGATGAACTCTCATACCAAAGGGCGAAGAAATTCGAGTATAGCCCGGCACCGGCCAACCGCTTGGCCGCTCTACCACTTGTGCCGCACGTCTCTCCTCTTCCTCCTGTCTCCGTCGTTCCTCTTCCCGTCTTTTCCTTTCCGCTTCCTGAAGCTTTCGGATTTCTGCAGCTACCTGCTCTGCTTCTCTTTCCATCTCTTCAAGATCTTTTTCCATTTGTGCTATAATGCTTTGTACTTCCTGTCTCAGTCTCACCTGGGTTCCCCGGGACACATGAAGACTTTCTTTTTCCGTTTCGGTATTTGTTTTCAAAACCTCTAATCGGGCCTGTTGATTTTCCAGCTGCTTTTTCTTGCCTTCAATCAGATCTCTTTGTTCTTCCAATTCTTCAATCAGGTTTACATCATGATCCGCAATCTTCTGAATCATATCCAGATTTGTCAGTAATTCCGTAAAGCTGTTGGAACTAAGGAGAACTTGTATGTAGCCGATGCTTCCTCTTCGATACATCACATCCAACCGGGCCTCCAAAAGCTCATTCTTGTCTTGGATTCCCTCTTCAGCCGCCATCAACTCTTCCTCGGTTACACCGATTTCCTCCAGCGTCTTGTCGATTTCCTCTTCCAATCGTTCGATTTCTTTTTCCTTCTCAATGATATCCATTTCGATTTTTTCAATATGATCGATAATTTCCGACTCTTTTAATTGATTTCCCTTTAATTGTTCCTCAATTTCTTTTTGCTGACTCTCTGCTTCCTTTAATGAGCCTTGTTTTTTCTCAATTTCATCAGTTATGATCTCTTCGTCGTCATTATTGAAGGCAAAAACAACTAAGCTCGATGGGACTAGTAAAAAGAATATGATTGCCAAAGAAATGATTTTCCTTTTGCACCGCACAGTCACTCACCCTTTCCTTTAGACTCTCAAATGCTTTCGAATTGACATCAGACTTCCCAGAACTCCTACTCCGATGCCTAACGTCACAAAAATCCATCGTATTTCATCAATCATCACATCAACAGACAGGATATATTCTGCAAATAACGTGTAAAACCTTGAATAAATAAAATTATACGCATAATCATAACCAAAGTACACCACCACAAGAGCGATCAGAGAACCGATCAATCCGAGAAAGACCCCTTCCAGTATAAAGGGCCATCGGATAAACCAATTGGTCGCACCCACATATTTCATGATATTGATTTCCTGTCGTCTTGCATTCAGTGTGAGCTTAATTGTATTGGAAATAATGAAGATGGCAATGAACCCTAAAATAAGAATCAGAAAGAATCCAATCAGTTGGATGAAATCAGCAATGCTGACCAGGTTATCAATGATTTCCTGATAGTATTTCACCTCATCCACACCGGAAATCTCTTCTATGATCTCAACTGCACCCAAGGACATTTGTATGTCTTCAAAGTAGACAATATAGGAGTTGGGAAGAGGGTTGTTTTCAAGAGTATCCAACAAGTATCCCTGATCTCCCCAGTTTTCCTTCATGGTCTGTAGAGCATCTTCCCGGGATTCAAACTCGATATGGGAAACTCCACTTACCTTTTCAATTTCCGTTCCCACTTCCTCGATCTCATTCTCCGTCAGTTCATCCTCCAAGTATACCTGTATATTATCAAACTGACTTTGCCCAAGAAGAGCGATGTTGTTCATATTCAGAACCAGTGTGATGATAATACCGAGAATCAGTAATGCCGAGGTTACAGAGCTGATGGACGCCACCGACATTCCCCGATTTCTCCATAGTCCGATCATTCCCTGTTTAATCATATATCCTAGAGTTTTAATCTTCATAGCCATAAACTCCTTTCCTGTCATCCCGGATGATTCGTCCCTTTTCTATGGCTATAACTCTCTTTTTCATAACATCAACAATATCCTTAGCGTGGGTTGCCATGATAACTGTGGTTCCCCGTTGATTAATGTGTTGAAGAACACGCATGATTTCCCAGGCGGTATCCGGATCCAGATTTCCGGTGGGCTCATCAGCAATCACCAAGCTGGGATTGTTTACGATGCTTCGGGCAATGGACACTCTCTGCATCTCTCCTCCGGAAAGTTCTCTGGGATATTTTTTGGCTTTATCACTTAACCCGACCAGACCCAAAACCATGGGAACCTGTCGTCGAATTTCCCGTTTTTTTGCCTCAACAATTTCCATGGCAAAAGCCACATTTTCATAAACGGTTTTATTCGGGAGCAAACGGAAATCCTGAAAAATCACCCCGATGCTCCTACGCAAAAGAGGAATCTTTCGACTGGAAACATGGGTAATCTCCTCATTATTCATAAAGATCTTTCCTTCGGTGGCCCTTTCCTCATGGAGCAAAAGCTTGATAAATGTGGATTTACCTGCACCACTGGGCCCAACGACAAACACAAACTCCCCTTTATCAATACGTACGTTGATTTCTATTAATGCAACAACATCTTTTCCGTAGCTTTTTCCTATATTCTGAAATTCAATCAATGAAAATCATCTCCTGATGGTATATATATTCGACAAGAATCGATTATTTCCTTTTTTTTTCGCAAAAACCTTGACTTTAAGCGGTTTTTCTTCCAACTCTTCAATCCTATTGTCTATTATAACAGGTCAGTTTCATAAATTCCATTTGTAATTTGAGAATTTCTTCGATAAACTATAGAAAAATCAATAAAAGGAGCTCTTTCCAATGAATAAGAAAGACTTGCGAAAAAAAATGTTAAGTAAGCGAAATGATTTATCGCCGGAAAATATTTATGAAAAAAGCGGGATAATTCTTGAGCGCTTCTACCAAACCTCTCTTTACAAAGATGCCAAAAGAATCATGACCTATGTCCCTTTCCAAAGAGAACTGCGTACCGACCTACTCATTCAACGGTCCTTAGCTGATGGAAAGGAAATTTATATCCCTGTGACAGTTCCAAAAGAAAAAAAACTTATTCCTTCGAAGCTTATAGACCTGAAGAAAGATCTGATCACCGGTCATTTTGGAGTGCTGGAACCCAAGCCTTCAGCTTTTCGTCCTGTTGCTCCTCAAAGTATCGATCTGATTATTGTTCCCGGTTTGGTTTTCACTCGAGAGGGATACCGTATAGGCTACGGAGGCGGATATTATGATCGTTTCCTGGCGAACCCCAAGGTGGAGGCTTCCAAAGTTTCCCTGGTTTTTGACTTTCAAATTCTTTCCGCTCTCCCGGTGGATGATTATGATCTGCCGGTGGAATGGATTTTTACAGAAACCGAAACAATACAGTGCCTGAAAAAGTAAAGAAGGAAGAGAGTAGCTCTCTTCCTTCTTTGCTTTTTTCTTCTCCTGATTAGTCTTTTTTGCTATCGCTTTCCACTTTGTTATCGCTTCCCACATTCTTTTTTTCTTTAAGTTCCTCTTTGTAAATCCCCTCTAATTTTTCAGAGACTTTATTGTAAATGGTATCCTCGGGATAGTTTCCGTCACAATCACAATTTCCGGCTGGGATTCCCGTTAAGATCTCAATCCCTTCATCCACATGACCGATGGAATAAATCCGGAATTTCCCTTCCCTCACCGCGTCGATCACTTCTTCTTTCAGCATGAGGTTTTTTACATTCTGCTTCGGAATCATCACTCCCTGCTCTCCTGTTAATCCCTTTAATTTACATACATCGTAGAATCCTTCCACTTTTTCGTTTACGCCACCGATGGGCTGGATTTCTCCTTTTTGATTGACCGAACCGGTTACAGCGATTCCCTGCTTTAAAGGAACTCCCGAAATGCTTGAAAGTATTGCATATAGTTCAGTACTGGATGCGCTGTCACCATCGATCATTGAGTAGGTTTGTTCAAAACCGATACTGACCGAAAGTCCCATTGGATGTTTTTGTGCAAACTTGGATCCTAAGTATCCACTGAGGATAAGGACGCCTTTATCATGAATGGTACCGCTTTGCTTCACTTCCCGTTCCACGTTAATGATCCCCGATTTCCCTCGATAAGTTGTTGCTGTGATTCGGCTTGGTCGACCGAAGGAGTGCTCTCCTGTTCCCATTACTGCCAAACCATTAATCTGCCCGACTTTTTCTCCTTCGACATCAATAAGAAGGGATCCGTCTTCAAACATTTCATTCAGTTTTTCCTCATATTTACTGTTCCGATAGATTTTTTCCTGAATGGCTTTTTCAACGTGAACTTTACCGATCTCTCTTGCTCCTTCAACAATTGCCCAGGCATCCGCTTCATAGAGAATCTCCACTATTCGGTTAAATCGCGAGGAAAGTTTGTTCTGGTCGTCTGCAAGTCGGGAGCTGTATTCAATAACCCTTTTTACAGCGAATTTGTCAAAGTCCTTCAGCCCTTCCTCTTCACAATGGGTTGATATGAAACCTGCCATCTTCATCACATGGTCATGACTGCGATCCATTTCCACGTCAAAATCCGACATAACTTTAAAAAGCTTCTTGAAATCTTCATCATAAGCATAAAGCAGGTTGTATAGATAGGGATCTCCCACTACAATAACCTTTAAATTAAGAGGAATTGCCTCCGGCTTAATCGTGGTAGTCACCAATTGGCCATATTGCTTTCCCAAATTTTCGATATTAATTTCACCGGTTTTTAATGATCGTTTCAAGGTTTGCCATGCAAAGGGTTCGGTAAGAATATCCTTTGCATGAAGAATCAAAAATCCTCCATTGGCCTGATGCAAAGAACCGGGTTTAATCTGGCTGAAGTCCGTGCGCAGAGCACCCATTTCGTTTCGATATTCAATTCTTCCTATGAGATTATAAAAAGTGGGATTTGATTCTTCAATAATCGGAGCGTGTTCTTTTTTCTCATTATTGATAAAAAGATTCACTTGATATCGTTGAAAAAAATCCTTCTTCGGCTTCATTTGAAGCATTAGCATCTCTTGAGGACTTTGTCCCCCCTGTTTGTTTCCATTTTTGAAATTTTTAATATTGGACACAATATCCTTTTCCAGCTCATTAAGATATTTTACAATCTTTTTACGATTCCCGTAGCGTTTCAATAAAGCCTTGATATGATAATTAATTACATCATAGCTGACTTTCTCATCCAGGTTTTTAATCTCTTCCCTGGCCTCGTCTTCGATGTTCCGAAGCTCATTGAAGAGATCAATGGTTTCCAAATTCAGTTTTTCAGACTTCTCCCTCAGTTCCTGCATTTCTTCGGTGCTCAGCTCATCATATTCTTCCTGACTCATGGGCTTGTCATCACTTAAAGGTGCTGTCACCAATCCCTGTTCAGTTTCCCGGAACACGAAGCCATGCTTCTTGGCGATTTCGTTCAGCTCCTTGATAATTTCTTTGTTCTTTTGTTGATATTTCCTAAAGATTTCGCTTTTTTGTGTTTCATAATCCGTTCCCGAGAAAATACTGGGAATTTCTTCTAAAAGCTTGTCGATCGTGATTTCCATGTCTTTTTTGAACTGCTTTGCTACACCATTCTCCAAAGACAATGCAGAAGGCTGATCGGGATTGGAAAAGTTGTACACATAAACCCAATCCTCCGGCGGGTCCATTTCCTTGGCGTACTGTTCGGTAATTGATTTTGAGTAGCTGCTTCTTCCCGTTCCGCTCAGGCCTGAAATATAAACGTTATATCCTTTTTTGTTCACCTTCAGGGCAAACTCCAAAGCTTTTGCTCCCCGTTCCTGACCGATGATTCCCTTTAAAGGTCGTAGCTCAGAAGTGCTTTCAAAGTCTAATTCCTCTATATGACATGGGCTGGTTAGTTCCTCCGGTTTTAATCGTAAATGGTCTAGCATTTTTTCACTTCCCTTCCGCGTTTTTTCATATATACCTCTTTTTGACCATCTTAAAAGCAGAAAGACAAAAAAGAGGCTCTAAAGAACCTCTTTTATCACCCGCTTTGCATTTTTAAATGCGATTTTCTCAATCCGATCATAATGATAGCCCCGAACCTCCATTTTTTCTATCAGCTTTTGATAAGTTCCTGCGTCTTTGATTTCCAGAGATCCGGTGATCCCGTCAAAGTCTGATCCCAATGCGACAACATCCTCTCCACCACATCGAATCATATGCTCCATATGGCGAAGAAGGTCATCGATTCTGCTTACTTCTTCATTTCCGCTGAGAAAATAAGGAGCAAAGTTCACTCCTATGACACCGCCTTTCTCCCCGATGGCCCGAATCATTTGATCCGTTAAATTTCTATGATGGTTTTTCAGTGCTCTGCAATTGGAATGGGAGACAATCACTGGGGTTTTTGTAAGTTGCATCACATCCCAAAATCCTCCATCGGATAAATGGGAGAGGTCAATCATTATACCCATCTCTTCCATTCTTTTAACCGTTTCCTTCCCAAAGGCTTTCAAGGGTTTGTCCCGGTCCATGGGATCCTTTGAGGGATATCCCAGTTCGTTTTCATAATTCCAGGTAAGAGTAATCAGGCGAACCCCCTCTTGATAGACCCGGTCCAGATTTTCATAACTCCCTTCAAGAGCTTCTCCTCCCTCAATTCCTAAAAAGCCGGAGAGGATGTTGTCATTCAGATTACTCTCCAGGTCCTGATAGCCGGTGGCTTTTTTCATGACTGTGGGATTCTTGTCGATTTCATCATTGAATAGTTCCACCATCTCAAGAAAATGGAAAAAAAGTTCGATTCCTTCCCTCTTAAGCTCTTCCTGATCCATAAATAATGCAAAAAACTGTGCTGCAACCTGTCCCTGCCTCATTTTCACCAAATCTACGTGGAAGTCGTTCTTAAAAAGTTCAGGAACCTTCTTCCCTTGCATTTTCAACTCCATCATTCGATAGATTGTATCGCAGTGAAAATCGATTATTTTCATCGAATCCTCCTAACTGAAAATTTCCAGGATTTTTTTCTGATCCACATTTCCTCCGCTGATGACAAACACATTGTGATCTGTCGGCTTCCCTTTGATTTTCCCTTGCAATACTGCAGCAAGTCCTACAGCGGCTGAAGGTTCAACTACAAGTTTTCCTTTTAAGTAAATGAGTTGAACCGCTTCCCGGATTTCCCGCTCATTGACCGTAAGAACATGGTCTACGATAGAAGAAACAACCTGATAGGAAATTCTGCCGGGCTCTACTACACGCAAACCATCAGCAAAGGTCTCACCCATGGGAACAATTGTAGGTTCACCCTTGCTTAAACTGACTGTGAATCTTGGAACTGCCTCGGTCTCTACTCCAATGACTTCCACAGAAGGATCGATACCTTTTACTGCACTGGCAACTCCGGATATTAAACCACCACCTCCCATGGGAACGATCACCCGATCAACTTTTCGCTGATTCTCCATGATTTCCAGACCCAGAGTTCCCTGACCTGCCATAAGCTCTTCGTCATCGTAGGAGTGAATCAAAGTATATCCCTTCTTTTCAATCAGTTCGTAGACTTTCTCATAACGTTCGACAGATGTATATCCGTGAAGAATCACCTTTCCCCCAAGGGCTTCCGTTTTCTCTCTTTTAATCCGGGGGGCATTCAAAGGCATGACGATCGTCGCCGCAACTCCCAATTCCTTGGCTGCATAGGCGACTCCCAATCCATGATTTCCCGACGAGGCAGCGATCACGCCTTTTTTTCGATCCTCATCGGTAAGAGAGAGAATTTTATTCATTGCCCCCCGAACTTTAAAGGATCCTGTGCGCTGAAAATTTTCCGGCTTAAAATAAATTTTCCCGATCCCCAGGGACTCCAAATCCTCACAGGCTAAAATCGGTGTGCGGATCACCCTTTCCCTTATGCGTTCCATAGCTTTTCGGATGTTTACGATTGCAATCATTTTCTTTTCCATGGTTCTTCATCTCCCTTCATACAATCCGGGTTTATCTGATTTACTGCATCAAACTTCCACTGCTTCACCAATGTGGAAAAAATAGATGTAGGATTCCTTGACCTTTATCCCCGTTAAGGTTTCCAGAGCCTCTTTATAAAGATGTATCTGGGAACGATATGTTTCGATCAATGCTTTCCGATTGCCCTCCCATATTGCGTCACTTTTGTAATCCACAAGAATCCATTGATCCTTTTCTTTAAAAAAGCAGTCAATCACACCCTGAATCAGCACCTCTTCTTCCGTATCTCCCCTTAACTGAATCAGGTCTTTCGCTTTTTTGAGGAGATTAAAGGGCTTTTCCTGGTAGATCTCATGACTGTCCTTCATTCTCTTACCCAGTTGACTGTCAAGAAATGCAAGAACCTTTTTCAAATCAATGGCCTTTCCGTCTTCAGAACGAATTAATTCCTTCTTTACCAAACTTTCCAGCTCTCCTTCAAGAGATGTTAATGAATGGGATTGATGAAAGTTGAGATGCTGCAGGAAGAAATGCAGAAGCGTACCTTTTTCCATGGGACTTAACCCGGTCTCCACCATAAACCCCGGTTTTTTCTTAAGCATCGGGGCTTTATACTGAATCTGGTTCAAATCTTTCATTCCCAAATTTTTCACTTCCGTTACGGTCATTTTCGAAGGAATTTTTGTCGCTTCCTGTTCATGGTAAGTCCATGATAAACGGGCATAAATTTCTTCTTTCTCTCTACGGGATATCTCAACAGGGTCAAAAGCATCAAGAAGTCTCCTCCGAGTCACTTTTCCCTTTTGTTCCTCTTGCTCCAAACCGTTCATATAGCTGGTCGGAGTATGAATGTGAATCTTCCAGCGACTATTTTTTCCCTCAATCAGAGTCGGCTCGATCCCCTCAATCAAATCTCTCAAGAGCTTACCGTCCCGGTGACGAAGAAGCAGGGGGCCCACCCAGTCCAAGGGAGTTTTTGCAGAAATCCTCTGTTGCAGATTCATCGGTTCACTCCACTTTTGTACTCTTTTCGAGAGGTCCTTAATGCTCCCCATAAGTATCAACTTATCCTCTGCCCGGGTAAGAGCGACATAGAGAATTCGCATTTCCTCAGAGAGATTTTCCCGTTCAATCACTTCTTTCATTGCCAGCTTCCCAAGGGTGTCCCGATACGTCCTCTGCCTCAAATCAACATAGCGGGGTCCAAACCCCAGATCCTTATGCTTCAGCAGCTTTCCCGCTGTATCCATTTTATTGAACTGCTTTCCCATTCCTCCTAAAAAAACGATGGGAAACTCCAGACCTTTACTTTTATGGATGCTGATAATCCGGACAACATCTTCCTTTTCACCGACAATTTTTGCCATACCGAAGTCCTCTCCACCGGTCTTGATCTTCTCAATCATTCGGAGGAGATGAAAGAGGGATTGCACACCATTCTTTTGAAACTCCACCGTTCTCTCCAAAAGAATTCTCAAATTCCCCTGCCGCAGTTTTCCCTGGGGCATTGCTCCGACGAAATAGTAATAGCCAGTATCTCTCATGATTTTCCATAGAAGGTCATCCAGGGGAAGAATTCTCTCTTCTTCCTTCCAGTTCTGAACTTTTTCCAGAAAGCTTCTGCACTTTCCTCCAAGCGGAGTATCCAGCCGTGATGCCTCAATTAATGCATGGTAGAAATGTCCCTTCCGATAACCGATTCGGATTTCAGCCAGTTCCTCCGTGGAAAATCCTCCGATGGGTGAGCGCAAAGCCCCTAATAATGGCACATCCTGCATTTTATTATCAATCACCCTCAGAAGATCAATAAACATTTGAATTTCCATGGTCTCAAAGTATCCGCCCTCTGCGTCGGAATAAAGGGGAATCCCCTCCTCCTTGAAAGCTTCTGTATAGATTGGAACTGCAGATTTTGATGAACGCAGGAGAATTACCATATCCCGATAGGTTGCTCTTCGGAGTTGTTTTAACTCATCGTCGTACAGTTCAAACTCTGCCACCATCTCTTTGATTCGTTTCGCCATGATCCGTGCCTCTAACTCCTGATTTTCCATCTCCTCAATCTGTTCATCCAGCTCTTCCTCTCCCCTTCCTTCTGTTTCAACAAGATGAAGTTCGGGCAGGTCATCGGGGATTCTTTCCCCGTCCCTTCCTTGAATAAGAGCCGCGCCGTCGCTGTAATCAACTTCACCCAGCTCCTTATTCATCAGGGACTGGAAAAGGTCATTGACCGCTGTGATCACCGCACCTCGACTCCGAAAGTTTTTCGAAAGATCAATCCGTCGATTCACTTCTTCGGAGTCTTCTCCAGACCGATTATAATTATCGTATTTCTCAAGAAAAAGGGAGGGATCCCCCAGTCGGAAACGATATATACTCTGTTTCACATCTCCAACCATAAAGAGATTGTCTTCTCTTTTTACTTTACTCATGAGCGCTTCCTGCAAAAGATTACTGTCCTGATATTCATCGATAAAAATCCACAGGAACTGCTCTTTCATTGCATTTTGTACATCGGTATTACCTAAGATATCCAGTGCATAGTGCTCCAGATCATTAAAGTCCAACAGACCCCGTTCCAGTTTTTTCTCCCTGTAGCAATGATGATACTCCATGATCAGGAGGTTGTAGGTCTCCATTAAGGGCTTGATGTTTTCCAAATCCCTTTTCATTCCTTCGGGATGGGTGGGGAGTTTTTTCTTTCTCAGATCATCAATTGCTTTTTTTCCCTGATCCCGCAACCTTTTTCCCATTTCTTTCAGATCCTGATCCACATCTCCGTTATTTTTGCGAATGGGCTTTAATTTCGGGTGATGATATGCTGCAAGACTTTCGTAAAAATTCACAAAATCATTCCTCATCGTATTTCTCAACTGCTTTATATTATCGAGATCCTCCCGAAGAGTTTCTCTATAGGGATAGGGACCTCCCGTAAGTTCTGTTACCTTTATGGCTTCAACAAAATAATCTTCCGCCCCTTCCAGATTATTGCTGATTCCATTTTTTAAAACACCGGTCCATGGATGTTCATCCAGTTGCTGATTCCCTGAAAGATCAAAGAGCTTCCCTTTTTCATCGAGCCATTTAAACGGGTCGGGCTGGCTTTGAATAAATGTATGGGAGTCGATCACCAGGTCTTTGAGGGGTGCATCATCCTTGTTGTTTCCAAAGCTCTCCACCAACAGGAAAAACTCCTCACTCCCCTTCTTGTAAAACTCCTCGAAAACCTCATCGATTGCTTCCCTTCGCAGTCCTTCAACTTCCGTCATTTCACCGACACGAAAACCTGGATCCATATCAAGCAGGTGAAAGTTTTGTCGAATTACATCCATACAAAAGGAATGGATCGTGGTTATTTTTCCTTTATTCAGCAGGGTAAGCTGCCTTCGCAGATGGACCGTGTCGCCCTCATTGTCATTTATGGCTTTGACGATGGCTCTCCCGATCCGCTCCCGCATTTCTCCTGCCGCAGCCTTTGTAAAAGTCACTATAAGCAGTCTGTCTATATCAACATGATCATTGAGGATCATCCGAAGAATCCTTTCCACAAGTACCGCTGTTTTCCCTGAACCTGCCGCAGCTGAAAGCAGAAGATTTTCTCCTCTGGATTCAATGGCGGATTGTTGCTCCTGTGTCCATTTAGGCATTCTCTTCCCCTCCTTTGCTGATTTCCCTTTGAATGTTTTGATAAACCTCTTCGTCTTTCATTTTTTTCAACACACGATACTGATTGTCCTCAAGCCTGGAGTCGAATTGACAAATCCCTTTATAGGAGCAATATCCACAGGGGGTATACTTGGCAATTTTACAAGGAGTAATGCCGATTTTCCCTTGGAGTATCTCTTCCCCGGATTCCTTCAGCATACCTCTCACATACCCGATCAACATCTGAAATTCTTCTTCGCTTGCAACCGACGCGTTCGCGTAAAAATCTCCGTCTTTTTTCAGTCCCACAGGAAGAATGTCCGAGGAGGAGGACAGGTTTCGATCAATCTTTTTCAGTATTTCCACATTTTTAATCGCTAAACCGTTCATTTTCAGTTCCTTGTTAATGGAATCCTGAATGGATTTCTCTATTGCCTCCCTTTTCCTTACGTCGGGGTCCCCGTCGGTGGGATCCTGAATCATGGGATCATCAATTTTGAAATAGAAGACCCCGGCAGGTTTTACCTCTTTCCCTCTCATCATTCCTTCATAGGCAAGGGCCGCATCCAAATATAACAGCAGCTGAATTTTCAACCCGTGATAAAAACGGCTCAGGTCGAAATCGCCATATCCCGACTTGTAATCCATTACTTTCAAATACGCTTCATTTCCTTCTTCGTAAAGATCCAGTCGATCAATTCGCCCTTCCAGATAAATCTTCTCTCCTGTCTTCAACTCCACGACAAAAGGGATTTGATCATGATCCATTCCGTTAAAGTAGAGCTCGTGTTGATAGGGGAGAAACTCTCCTTTCTTTACCTGTTCAACCATTGTTCGTACAGATTTCCTTGCAATTCGCTTCATCCTTCTGGTTAAATACTGATAGCGGTAATTACTTTTCAAAACCCCATATCGAAAATCAGGAACCAGGTCTTCAAGTACCTGCTCCACCATCTTTTCCGCTTCAGCTTCGTCAATATTCTTCCAGGAAATGCCCTGCCCCTCAGTTTTCTTTGCAAATCCGTCGATGGATTCATGAAAAAGCTCTCCCATGTCCACGTTCTCCACCTCGAAGGTTTTTCTTTCCTTTGGACGAAGACCATAACGAACAAAGTGGGCATAGGGGCAATTGTGGTACCCCTCGAATCTTGAAACACTGGCTCTCAAAGGTGGTTCATAGAGCTTTCGTGCAATCTCAGGCTGTAAATTTTTCTGCTGATTCTTATAAAATAATCCTTTTTTCATTTCCAACACCCGGGAGTTCCATTCTTCATCCTTCTCGTAATATCGATATATATGCCACCAAATCTCCGGCACATCGATCCCGTCCACAAAATCCCTCATTTTTTCTGTCAGAACCGAAAAGGTTCCTTTCCCGCTGCTGACCTGAGAATATTTTCCTCTCAGCTCAAACCGCTCATCCAAAGTATCCAAATGAGGAAAAAGGCTGGCAAACCGTTCCGTGAAAATCGACGGTCTCAGAGCTTTGCCTTCACCGTCCGCAATGGAATAGCTGAACCACAAGGATTCTTTGGGCTTTGACAATAACAGATAGATGTTATAGTTTTCTTCGAAAAGTTTTGTTTCGCTGTCTTCTTCAAGTGACAGCCCCTGCTTTCGGAGCATCTTTCTTTCCCGGTCCAGTAAAAGTGGATTTCCTTCCCTGATTTGAGGCAGCAGACCGTCGTTTGCACCGATAATAAAAAGCCCCTTGATCTCTTGAGCTCTGGAGCGTTCCACACTTCCCACCAGAACCTGATCAGCAGTAGAGGGGATAACCCCCACTTCCCCTGCCTCCATTGCTGATTCCAATACTTTTATAAAAATTGGAAGATTCATTTCCCGGTCTCCGAGAATTGCCACCATCTGATCAAAAATTTCAAGGCATTGATTCCATACCTGGCTGTTCAAGCTGTAACTTTCAAAATTTCCCTTCTCTTTTAATCCCTCAAGCCAGTTTTCGATTCGGGAGGATAGAGTAAAGGCTTCCATAAAATGTATCAGTCCTTCGATTTTCTCCTTAACTGTCTTCCCCTGTTTTAATTTCTCTTCGAGATCCATAAAATGAGGGATCAATTTTATTCTGTTATCTTCCATTGCAAATAAGCCTTCATGGTTAATTTCTGTAAATGGCGTTTTCCATTTTTTCCCCTTTAATCCGGTTTCGATTGCCAGGTTTTCCAGCGCCTCCACCTCTTCATCCTCCAGGGGATGAAACCCGGTTTTAAGAAAGCGGAAAAAATCTTCATATCCAAACTGACTCTCCACGGTACGGAGAGCATATCGTATCCAACTGATTGGAGGCTGCTCCATGGATAGCCGCTTCTGATCCAGAAAGTAGGGAATGCCGTGCTCATCAAAGACCCTTTTCACCAAAGGGCCGTACATCGACAGATCCCCTGCAACAACCGCAATATCCCGGAATCTTGTCCCCTCTTCTCTCAACATTTCCACGATTTTTCTTGCAACCCCTTCCACTTCCCCTTGAGGATTCTTTCCTGCAAAAAGTGTGATCTTTTCGGGTTTTTCACTATAGGGAATCGAAGGGTAGGCAAAAAAGTTCTGTTCGATATAGGCAAGTTCGGGCGGTCGTTCCTGCTTTTCATTCACATGCATATAGTTTTCCTGAATTTCCAGCTTTGCTGCGATCTTCTGAAAACCCAGGAGAGATTTTCGAGGCACTGAAAACAGATCCCCCTCCTCCGCTTTGGCTGCAGAATCCATAATAAAAGAAAAGGTGAGATTCCCGGCATGCTTCCCGATTTCTTCAATCACTTTCCTCATCTGGGGAGTGTACTCATAAAATCCGTGGATAAAGACTTCAGACTCTTTTATAAAACCTGATTTCTCTATGCTTTCAGCTAAAGCCTCCATGCGATCTTCCTGGTCCCAGTAAAGGTTTTCATAGGCTTTTTCCAATTGCTCATAAATCAAACCGATATCCCATAATTTTTTTGTTAAGCCTCCTGACGTTCTCTCCTCTTCCATAAGAGAGATCATTTGATTCAGTTCAGAGGGTTGAATACGATGTTGCTTTAACTCTCGGATCATTTCCGACATTGTATGGGTAAATCCGGGTTTATCCGTCAGCTTTTCATAGACAAGAAGGTCTTCTTTGTACTCTTCCAGAAGTTTTCTGATCATCATGTTCTTTCCCAGTTCATTAATCTCCACACGGGTGATTCCCCCCACCTCACTGAAAATCCGCTGGGCAAGACGGGTAAAGCTTAAGACTTCGATTTGCATCATTCCCTGAAGGTTTTGGGAATCGATGAGATCCCGTTCCGTCTGCAAGGTGAACTGCTCGGGAACGATGCAGAGGATGTTTTTTTGCGGATTCTCTTTTCCACTTTTGACAATCCTTTGAAATAATTGGTTTTGAAGGTTGTTATGTGCTCTTCCGATCAGATAATGAAACGTCATGATACTCCCCCTTGTCTATTCTTCATGTTTGCTAAACATTATATCATTTTTTGCAGGATTATTAGAATCTTTATCGAATTCTATAAGATGACAATATCACATAAATCTATGACCAATGAATGACGCACATTTTGAAAGGACTGATTCTATGAAATCTTCAACCGGACGAATCTTTTTTGGAATTTTCATTTTGTTTCTCGGAGTGTTTATGCTTCTTCACTATTTCAACTGGATTCACTTTTCATTTCGTTTTATCTGGCCGCTGTTCCTACTGATCCCGGGGCTGTTGTTTGAACTCAGCTACTTTTTCAGCAGAAAGAAAAATTCTGCGTTGCTGGTACCCGGAGGTATTCTTACACTTTACGGTCTGGTGTTTCTTCTGGATGCCATTTACGGATGGCCGATTCTAAATCCGATCTGGCCTTATTATCTTCTGGGTGTGGCCTTCGGTCTGCTTCAGCATTATGCCTTTGGCAGCCAGGACCGGTCCTTATTATTGCCCATCGCCCTTTTGTCCCTACTATCCCTGGGGAATATTTTCCAGCATTACTATCAGCTGGACTTTAACCTCGTTTTTCCGATTATTCTTATACTTACAGGAATTTGGGTCATCATTAAGCGTCGATAATCCTGCTCAAACAAAAGAGATTCAGCAGAGGAATTTTCTCCATTACTGAATCTCTTTTTATGCATAGTTTAACCTTTGTAATATCCTGTCCCCATATTCCAGAGCTTCGGAGTGAAAGACTCATCCTCCTCACTGTGATCCTCTGTGAATTGGAGAATGCTTTCAACATCTCCGGAGAGCTTGTCAGCTTGATGAAGAATCTGTGCTTCAACAGTCTTCGGTAATACCGGTGAGCCGAACTCCAAGGCTCCGTGATGACCAAGAATTCCATTCAGGATCACAAGCCGATCTTCCTTTGAAAATCCTTCAATCGTCTCAATTTCTTTTTCCACCTGATAACTCCCCAGAAAAATATGTCCGAGCATAATCCCTTCATCGGTGAGATCAAGCTTAGGCAAAGGGTGGTATTCCTTGATTTTGGCCCAGTCGTGTAGAAGCCCGATGGCGATGAGCCGGTCTATCTGCCTTTGTGTAAGCTTTTTGGTGGTCGCCACTGTTAAGGCATACTTCAACACTTCCAATGTATGCTGCAGGATGCCGTGATAAAAATTATGATGGACCATTTTCGCAGCAGGATACGTGGTAAACCGTGAATAATAAGGCTCGGAAAAAATTAAACGCTTAATTAATTCCTTAATTTCCGGAGATTCCACTTTATCATAAAAAACTTTCAGGCTTTTTTCCATCATCTTCAAATCCCAATCGCTCTTTCGAATAAAGTCTCCCAAATCATAGCTGCCTTCTTTCATTGGCCGGATATCTTTGATGGTTAACTGAACCCGGTCATTATACTCTCCTACAAGCCCCTTGATTTTTACAGGCTGATCCTCGGAGACCTCAGTGAAAACGTCTTCAAACTGTTCATAGTCCCAACACTTTGTTTCCATTCTTTTTGTGGAATCCTGAACCACAACATCGGCATAGACCTTATCACTCTTTGTTCGCTTGAGCGTAACTCCTCCGATCAATACAACTAACTCCACTGTCTGATTTAAATACTCTTTTGAAAGATCTTTCAGCTTCATGTTTTCCTCCTATTTTTCGCCATCTCCCAGGAAACCATTGATTAGTCAGAATGAATCTGGGTATAATGAGTTGGTGAATCATTAATAAAAATATAACATGAAAAGGAGAGATGTTCAATGAATGCAATGACCGCTGATAATCTTAAATCCGCTTTCGGGGGAGAATCCATGGCCCATACCCGCTACATATTTTGGGGGAAAGCCGCAGTGAAGGATGGCTATCCCAATGTGGGAAACTTATTTGAGGCTGTTTCCTATGCAGAACAAATCCACGCAGGGAATCATTTCAGAGAGCTTCGAAAAGAGGTTGGTGAAGCCTCTGTCACCGCCGGTGGAGGATTTGGATTAACCACCACCTCCGAAAATCTTCAGGGAGCAATCGATGGAGAAAATTACGAAGTGGAACAAATGTACCCGGCTTTCATTTCTGTTGCAGACATGCAATCGGAAAAGGGAAGTATCCGATCCTTTCAATTCGCCCTCGAGGCGGAGAAAACCCATGCGGATTTGTTTTGGAAAGCGAAGGAGCAGGTGGATCAAAACAAGGATTTCGATCATGATACCGTTCATGTTTGTGATATCTGCGGCTACACCTTAACCGGTGAGCTTGAAGATGACTGTCCGATCTGTAAAGCCCGTACTGATATGTTTACCACCTTTGTAACCGGGCAATAACCTGTTAAAGAGGTCATCCCCAAGGGGATGACCTCTTTTTATGCTTTGACACTGTCAGTTTTGTATTTCGATCCTATTTTTTCCCCCATTTGCACCTTTGTCTCAATACCGGCCTGAGTGTTATGAATCAGATCTTCATCAATTATGACCTGGTCTTTTTGAAAAAACAGGATGACGGTTGACCCGCCAAAGGCAAAGTAGCCTTTTTCCTCTCCTTTTTCGACAGAATCACCGACGGAGCGGGACTGAAAGATTGTACCGACACATGTTGCTCCCACTTCAATGTATTCCATCGTTCCAAAGTGATCGGTATCGATCTCAGTAATCTCACGCTTGTTTTGACAATACAGCCGGATGGTTTTCTCCAAGGCAATTGGGCTTACAGAGCGATACTGGCCCTTGATCTGTTTCATTTCTTTAATAACCCCGCTGTCGGGAAAATGAAATCGATGATAATCCGCAGGAGCAAGTCGGACAATGACTTTTGTACCCCCCTGATAAAGCTGAGCTTTATTCCGATCCCCTAACAGCTCAGCCAAGGAGTAGTTCAATCCCTTGATCTGCACAACCTTCTCCGTATCAATTTCCTGATAAGCAAGCAGTTTCCCATCCGCAGGCGCTGCTAAGCTCTCAGGTTCATCATCAATCGGTCTCGCTTCTTCTTTTAAACGACGGATAAAAAACTCGTTAAAGGTTCTATATGTTTTGATATCACTGATTTCAGCCTCACTCATATTAATTTGATGGTGTTCCACAAAGGGTTTGATTTTCCTGCGACTGAGGGGAAGATTTTGCCATGCACCCACCAATCGTGAAAAGAGTTTTCTCCTCAACAAAGTGAAAAGAGCAAGATTCCCGGAGATGCTTCCATAAAGCCATCGCAGTACCAGATATCCCGGCACCTTCTCTTTGATTTTTTCCCCTGTTTCCCGGTCAATATAATAAATCCCCATGCTTTCCCTCCTTTTTTACACCCATACTTTTACTTATTATATCATGGAATAATTATTTCTTCTAATGAGGATATTTATATTGCATGCTTATTCTCTCACTGATATAATTAATTAAAATCTGAGGATTTTAAATATTGTAAAAATAAGGAGGTAGAGTATGGCCCAGGAAAAACAAAGTTTCTTGCACTCGTATTTTAAAATTCCTTTTATTCAACGAATGGCTGTGGCTTTCGTCTTGGGAATTATCGCAGGACTGATCGTCGGCGAACCCATCACCGTCATTCAACCGATTGGAACCATGTTCCTGAGACTACTGCAAATGGTCGTAATCCCCATCGTTATTTTCACACTGATTACAGCTATGAAAAAGCTTACACCCAACCAATTGGGCCGTGTGGGAGGGCAAACTCTCGTTCTGTACATTGCCACAACAGCAGTTGCGATAATCATCGGTTTGATTATGGCAAACATTTTCAGTCCCGGAACAGGTCTGACTCTTCCCGGTGACTTCACCATGGATCCCGCTGAAGTTCCCAATATGATCGACGTATTCTTAAACATTGTTCCGAGTAATGTTTTCAATGCAATGGCTCAGGCACAAATTCTCCAGGTGTTGACCTTTGCGATTATTTTCGGAATCGGTCTCGCGTTCTTACGGGAAACCGCTTCGGATGAAATCAAAAAAGGCGTCGATGTCCTCTTTCTTATGACGGAAACTGCTTCGGAAGTTATGTTTAAAATCGTTCGTGGTGTGATGGAGTTTGGTGTCTTTGGTGTTTTTGCATTACTTGCGACAACTTTCGGAAATACAGGTCCTGAAGCCTTAGTGGATTTTGGCGTATTAATTCTTGCCTTCGTCCTTGGTGTTTTGATTCACATGGCATTAGTTTATGGACTCGTATTGAATGTGGTATTCCTGAAAGCATCTCCATTGCGTTTCTTCAATGGAGCAAAGGATGCTCTTTTAACAGCATTTGCAACTCGTTCCAGTGCGGGAACTCTGCCAATTACTATGAAAGTGGCGGAAGACAACCTGAAAATTGATGAAAGTGTTTACTCATTCACTCTTCCCCTTGGAGCAACGATTAATATGGATGGTACCGCAATGTATCAAGGAGTTGCAGCGGTTTTTGCAGCAAATTTGATTGGCGAATCACTCACATTGGCACAACAGGTAACAATAGTAACTACAGCTGTACTGGCCAGCATCGGTACCGCAGGGGTTCCGGGGGCCGGACTGATCATGTTATCCATGGTCTTAACCCAATTAGGATTGCCTCTGGGAGTTGTTGCTTTCGTAGCAGGGGTTGATCCGATATTGGATGCTTTCCGTACGATGAACAATATCGCAGGGGACTTATCTGTTACAAGCGTTGTTGCCAAGTGGAATAACAAGATCGACCTTAATGCGGGAGCATGGGTCGGTAAAACCGAAAAGACTCTTGTGAAAAAAGACAAGAAGTAGCTCTTTAATTCTAAATCCTCAGAAAAATCCTCAGTGAAATCCCTCTATCAATTAGAGGGATTTTTTTTGAACCTTTTTTACCTTCCCCACGTTAAAGAGAAAAGAATGTAAAAAGTATAGGAGGAAAAGTTATGTTTGCAGGGTTTACTCTATCTGAAATTCTTTTAATGCTTGCGCCCCTCGTTGTATTGGAGCTGGGTTTAAAGGTTCTCTGCTTCTCAATCATTGCCAATCGGGGAGTAAAAAACCTCACCGAGCTATGGTGGGTGGCGATCGTTCTTCTGGTGAACACCCTTGGCCCTATTGCTTTTCTAATTTTCGGAAGAAAGGACGGATAATATGATACAGGTAAAAAATGTTAAAAAAAGCTTTGGTAAACATGAAGTCATACAAAACATGAATTTTTCCATTGAAGCCGGTGAAATCTACGGGTTTCTCGGCCCAAATGGTGCAGGTAAAACAACAACAATGAATATGCTTACAGGTCTTCTTCCTTTGGATGCAGGACAGGTATACATCGATGGGATGGAACTCTCTCAAGACCATGAGAAAATCGAAAAAATCATCGGGTATCTTCCTGAGGATCCTCAGTTTTATCCCTATATGACCGGTCAGGAGTATCTCACTTACATTGGGAAAATCAGCAGGATGAGGGCTGGAGAGATTCAGGAGAGAAATAACTCACTCTTACATTTAGTTGACCTTATAGAAGCGGGAGACCGGAGAATCGGCGGATATTCAAGAGGAATGCGACAGCGTTTGGGTCTTGCAGTGGCTGTGTACAATCACCCGAAAATTCTTTTTCTCGATGAGCCCTCCTCCGCCTTGGACCCTCAAGGCCGCAGGGAGTTGCTTGATATCATCCTGAAACTGAAAGATGACAACACAACGGTCTTTCTCTCGACTCATATTTTGAGTGATGTGGAAAGAGTCTGTGATCGGATTGCGATCCTCCATGAGGGCATCATTCATCTTGAGGATTCCATTGAAAACCTTCAAGAACAATACCTTCAACCGATATATGAAATTCAGTGGGAAGGGGATTGCACCCCTCTGAAAGAACAACTCAAGAAAGCGCAGTGGCTAGAGAAAATTCATACAGATAAAAACCGCATGACCCTCTATGTAAAAGATCGAAAAAAATCCCAGCGCCAGATTTTTGAGGCCTTTAGTAAAATTGAGCTTCCTATGATTTCAATGGGTCTTAAACGTTCAACCCTCGAGGATATCTTTGTGAAGGTGGTGAACAACAAATGAAAAATTTCCCTGCATATTTTCAAAAAGAGCTGATTGAAAACCTGCGAACCTACCGGCTGTTTATTATTCTCATTGCCTTTGTCATATTTGCTTTGATGGAACCTGTTATCTACCGTATGCTTCCCCGTATCCTTGCTTCAGAGGGTTTGGATCCTGAGGTGTTCGGAATGATGGATACCTCTCAGCAGGGTTTGCTTCGCAGCTATATCGGTAATATGATACAAACCGGGATTCTTGTCTTTACATTAACTCTTTCCGGGGCCCTCGCCCATGAGATTCAAAAGAATTATTGGATTCTTCCCAGAACAAAAGGGGGGAATGCCTCAGCTTTAATTTTATCAAAATACATGCTTTACAGCTTTGGGATCATCATCGTCATTCTGATCAGTTTTTTTATTAATCGTTTTTACACAGGTGTTCTGTTTGAGTCCACAGGCTTAACAGTCCTGTGGACTCTTCAAAGCGGCTTGATTTTTTCACTCTACTTTCTGTTTATTCTTGCATTGCTTTTTTTCTTCGTCAGCCTGACAAGACGAAGCATCGCAGCAGCGGTAACCACAATGTTGATGTCGTTTATCGTCATGCCTCTTCTTTTCAACTTTCAGGCTTTGCAAAGGTTTTTGCCCTATGGTCTTGTTCAGGAGAGCGGTTTGTTTGTCATTAACCGGTATAGCCTCCTTCCTCTTATAGCAAGCACAACCCTATTGATTTTCATTCTTTTGTGGGGTACCATTAAACGTGTAAAGCATATGAAGATCTATTAATACATGAAAATAGGAACTTCCCATCAGGAGGAGGGATCAGATGTTAAAAAAACGTTCATTGGCTAATCTGCCCACCAGGATCCAAAAGCTAGAGAGGATTTCCAGAGAGCTTAAAGGGCCGGAAATCTATGTGAAAAGGGATGACGAAACAGGATTGGAGTTTTCCGGAAACAAGATTCGGAAGCTTGAGTTTGTGGCAGAGGATGCACTTTCAAAGGGCTGTAATGCCCTTATCACCTGCGGAGCCGTTCAGTCCAATCACTGCAGAGCCACTGCTGCCCTTGGTGCAAAACTTGGCATCCCTGTGTTTTTAGTGTTGAAACAAAATCAGGAGCCTGACTATATCGGTAACTATTTGCTGGATTATCTTTTTGGAGCAAGCATCACCTTAATTACCGAGGAAGAATATAACCACCGTCGTGGAAACGTTATGCTTCGTCTAAGGGATCAGTTAGAAAAAAAGGGGTTGAACCCTTACTTAATTCCTGAGGGTGCATCAAACGGCCTTGGCTGTTTCGGCTATGCCTATGCTATAGAGGAAATTCTGATGCAGGAGAAGGAGTTCGGTAGACATTTTGATAGAATTGTCGTTGCCACAGGTTCAGGCTCCACCCTCGGAGGATTGATTCTTGGGAAGGAACTCTTCGAACATCCCGGTGAGATGGTGGGGATAAACATCACTGCAGATGCGCCAACCTTCCAAAAAAGAATCTCCCTTATGCTCAAACAGGCACTAGAACATATTCCCAACCATCAGATCACCAAAGCCGTGAATTCGTCGGGCAGTCATCCGCTTTTCGCTCAACAGAAAATCAATATAATCGATGGGTACGTAGGAGACGGGTATGGAAAAAGCACTCAGATGGAATGGGATTTCATCAAGAAAATTGCTCAACAGGAAGGACTTCTTTTGGATCCGGTATACACAGGAAAGGCTTTCTATGGTTTGGTTCAGGAAATTAAAAGAGGATCCTTTGATCAGGATCAAAGAATCCTCTTTATTCATACAGGTGGAATTTTCGGACTTATACCACCTCAAGGCCTTCAACGGTGAGGGCTTTCCATCTAAAAAGCTTTGCAAGATCGATGGTGATGACTTCTCCATCGATTTTTGCTTTTTTACTCACCAATATGTGGATATCCTCAACGATTTTCTCGTGATAATCCTCCGGATTATCTTTCTCCTCACTGAATCCGATGACAGGGACATAGCGAAAACCGCTGTGACATCATCCCTTTTTCTCATACCGGATGATCACGGATTTCCCCACTTCCCGGATGTAATTTATTGCTTCATCAGTCAATTCAATCTTCATTTTCCCACCTGCCTTTAGAAAGCCTATTTAAATGATTATTCTATTCATACCCATTTTACTTCCGCTTAACGTTTTGAAATTGGCCCGATACAGGAAAAACTTCACCTGAGTTTCTCGCCGCAGTGACTGCAATAGCTGCCTTGGACATCGGTTTTATTCCCACAGGACGGACAAGTGCGTACTTTTTTGATAATTCTTGTTACCACTAAGTAAATGATAAGGTTTGTAGGGGTATTCAACAAGCCGAAAAAACCCCAAATCCAGGGATGTTCCCCTCTCTTTTTGGCATCATAGAACATCCAGGAGCCCTGGGTAATCAAAATTAGACCCAATAGGATCCATAGTGGTAATGGAATACTTGAAAGTTCTTCCATGCTAAGAATCCCCCTTTATGTTTCTTCCACGATACTCGAGTCCGCCTATGATTGGTATAATCAGCGGGAAAATAAATAATCCAAAAATTTGAATCTGTATAAAACCCGGTCCGATATCAAAGTAAAAAAGCAGCCCTGTTAAACTCATCATAATTGTTGCCACTACAATAAATGTTCCTAGTTCATTAACTAGATGCCTGCTGAGTTCTTCTGAATTTCTCTCTTTTAAGTGTTCTCTCACTAACTCTTCAATGAAGATGAGTTCATCCTCTGATGCCTCTGGCTCTAAGGGCTTTCTTGATAAGGAGTTTTCCATTAAGACCAGGTTTTCTCTGAAGTTCAGACACACATCACATTCATTCAGGTGCTTCAGTTCATCCTTCTTCAGATTATTCTCATCATAGAACTCGTCGATGATTCTTTCCTGAACTCTTTTACATTCTTCATTCATGAAATCCCTCCTTCCGAAGTAAACCTTGCAGTTCAATAATACTATGATGGAGTCGTGAACGCACTGTCCCCAGAGGACATCCTTCAATTTCAGCTATTTCCTGATATGAGTAACCGTAATAGTGTTTTAAAATGAATACATTTCGCTTTTCATCGGATAGCACTCCAAGCGCTTTTTTCATTGCATTCATCTCTAATCGCTGTAACGCTTCAATTTCCGTGTTTGTTCCAGGATCTGAAGCATCCGTATGAACTTTTGAAGATTCCTCAAGCTTATTTTTCCGGAGATAGTCAATATAACAATTTTTCCCTATGGCAACGAGCCATGTGCTGAACTTTCCTTTAGGCTGATACTTCTTGAAATTTCTGATTGCCTTCACCATAGTCTCCTGACTCAGATCTTCTGCAAGCTCCTGATTTAGGGTCAACTTAAAAAGGTATCCTTTCAGGATTCCATAGTTCATTTTAAACAGCTGGTTCATCGCCCAGGCGTTCCCGTTTTGTGCCTGCTTTAGAATCTCTGCCTCCGTCATAAAAGATCTCTCCTTAATTAAACGTAGATCGAAGGGAAAAGTTCACTCACTTATTCTTCTGACGACCCTTGAATCCTCTTTAAGCATGTCAGCAGTTTTCTGTTTATGCCTTCGACTCTTTCTTTGTCTTTGCCTCCGGGATGCACTGATAGTTTCCCCTCCATCGGCATATAGAGTATCCGGTTGACCTCCAGCTGAATCCATGGAATTCCCTTTTTCCAAGCCATATGTTTTGTGATGTATCCACCTTTGAAAGGATCGTTCAACCGAACACTTCCCTGCCCGAAAACATCCTCGAAAATCTCTTTGATTTCCACCATCAGGTCTTGAGTGGCAGTTAAGGGTTCATCCAGCTCTTCTCCCATCTGACCTCCTCTGTTACTGATACAGAACAATGGTCTTTTCTCAGCATCTTTGTTAAAGGGGTCTTCAGGGAGCATGCTGTGACAGTCAATACCCAGTTTTACCTCCCGGTCACCGGCTGCATCATGAAGTTTATTAAAGTACGGGTCGTAATAGGCTTTGAACAGAGCTTCTCTCTCACCTGTTTCCAGTGGATCCTTCCACACTTGATTGAGAAATACGGATTTTGTCTTAACCACTCCGTCGAAGTTCTCTGGAGGCAAATCCCTCTTACCACGATTTAAATCCACAACAACCCTGGGAACCTCCGTTGTGATTAGGTATTTCACCTCCACTTCAAAGTCAAACAGCTCCCTTGTCCATGTGTCTCCGTCTCTTAATACTTCCTGCTGATCCAGCATAAATTTCTCTTTTACTTCCTCCGGCACCCGATCACCGCCATGGGGAATTGAAATAATCAACGGGATTTTGGTTTTCATTTTTTTCTTCTTCTCCTTATCTTGGCCCCTTTGCAGAACCGTCTCTCCTCGGATCAGCCACTCCGCAAAATTCATAGTTGTTCTTCTTCTGAGGCAGTTCGATTGCTTGAATGCACCCTAAAAAGAAGCTATAGGATCCTCTCATCCGGATATCATATCCGGTTTCTTCAAAGGTGCTTTTTACTTCCTTCGTGAATCTTCGTTTTTCCATCTGCATTTTCTTTTTATCCGAAGTATGAAAGCGTGGTTCCTCGATTGCCCTGGCCAGACTCTGATTTCCGTCAATGTATCTGATGAGAACCTGACTTAATGCAGTGGAAATCCTCTCACTTCCTGGACTTCCCAGGACAAGTACAGGGCGCTTTCTTCGAGTAATGATCGTTGGAGCCACACTGGACCAGGGTTTGTTTCCAGGCAGAAGATAGTAAGGGTGGGTCCTGTCTTTATATTCATATGCGCTCATGTAGTTGTTATAAAAAAATCCTAAATTTTCAGCACTTCGCTTCGATCCGAAAACCAATTCGATGGACTGGGTGACCGCAATAATATTTCCTTCGCTGTCAGCAACAGAAAAATGGGTGGTCTCACCAGAAGTTTCCGGCGGAAGATGGGTTGTCACTTCCTGATAGCGATCTATAATATTTAAGATGTTTTCCTTCACCTTTTTCCCATACCTTTTATCAGTCATTCTTCGTTCAATCTGTTGAAAGTAGATATCCGGATTCTGAGGCATTCTCTTTCGATCTCTTAAGGTTAACTGGAAAGCCAATGCCGTGACCAGATTTCCAAAGGGAGTATCAAGATCAAGTTCTTCCGGATCGAAGTTTTCCAAAATATTTAAAATCTGAACCAAAACCCTTCCAGCACCCGGTGGAGGAAAAGTCACAATGCCATGACGTCGATAACGGCTTTCCAGGACGGCTCTTTCAATGGGTACCGGAATTTGACAAAAGTCCTCTTTTGTTAACAGACCTCCCCGATTTTTCATATCCTCAATAATTTCATCACTTATAGATCCCGTATAAAAATCCTGCCAGCCTTTCTCCCCTAAAATTTCCATGCACCGGGCCAGCTCCGGCTGAATAAGAGTTTCGCCCTCTGGTAATGGCTTTCCCTCCTTGAGGAAATTCCTGGATGCTTGAGGATCTTTTTGCAACTCGTCTTTGCTTCTCTCGATCAGCGAGTGAAGGAGAGAACTCACTTTAAATCCCTCCTTGGCGTACTTAATAGAAGGGCTTAAGAGATCTTTAAAGTCCATGGTTCCATAGTAATCCAGCAGGTATCCGTAAAACGCAGGGGTCGACGGCAGCGTACTCGCTTTTAACCCCAGTTTCCAAGGAGCTTTTGGCATATCCTGGGGTTGAAAGTGGTAGGGTGCAACCGATGAACCGTCCAATGCAAAAAACCGTTTCTCTTCTGCCAAATATACCACCGCCATAGATTGACCACCCATCCCCGAGGCTTGAGGTTCAGTCACACCTAAGCAATAGGATACGGCCACAGCCGCGTCAAAAGCGTTTCCTCCCATTTCCAGGACTTTTGCGCCGACTTCTGTGGCATAATGTGAAGCTGATGAAACCATTCCTTTTTTACTGTGATCAGATGGTGCGATCCTCGTTGTCATGATTATCCCTCTTTCTCATCCATTTTCAAGCAAAAATTCTTTCATCAAAGAACGTCTACCCAAAGATTTTCCTTCGGGTAGACGTACACTGCTTATGTTAGAATGCTGACACATCCTGGAAACAATAGATTCTACTTTTTTTGATCTGCCTCACCATTTCCCAAATCTTTTAGCAAAAATTGGCTGATCAGCAGGGTTTTTTGTATCAACTCTGTCCGATTGACTGATTCGTTTGGGGTATAGAGATCCTTTGAACTTGGTGCCATTCCACAAATCACAGCAGCATCCTTTGAAACTTCTCCGGCTGCCGAAGGCAGAAGTGTGGACTCCGATCCAAAGGGAATGTTCCACTTCTTCGCCACATCCTCCAATTCCTTTTCCAAAGCCAATGTTGCTTTGGTGTTCTTCATCGGAGGCCGTTCTTCCAGCTTCTCCAAATAGGTTTTAATTCCCTTTTTCTTCGTTTGGAAAATCTTTCTCAAAGAGCCTTCCGCTTTTTTTGCTTTATCCTGATCCAAATAGGTGATAAAAACATTTGCAGTAACCCTGTGGGGAACAAGCATACTGTATCTTTTAGACTGAATATCCTGGACCGCCACTGTTAAATACTTGTTTTCTCGATCCAAATCCTTAATTTCCATTACTTTTTCCAATAGAAAATCCAAAGCATTACCCGTCGTCGGCGAACCGATTCTCATACTGCTTCCTTCCACAACAACTTTGAATTTTATTGCTCCCCGTCGCTGGTGGATCACTTTGTTTTCATTGTACCCGGGGTGCATCACGATCACGTTTTTCGCTCTCTTGGCAATTTTAATTAGTGTCTCGCCACTGTAACGCATTCCCTGACCTTCATCACCGTAGACAAAGATTCCGACCTTCTTCTCATCCAGTTTCCCCACATGATAGAGGGCATCAAAGGTTTTCAATACGGAAATCAGCCCCGCCCGACTGGATGCAATCCCTTCACCGAAGAGCTTTTCCGGCTCCTTTCTAAATGGAATCGGATAGGATCCCCGATCTCCGGGGATATCCATTGGAATAACAAACACTGTTCCATCCTGGAACCCCTGCTTTCCGGTCCAGAACCAGTGAGATTTTCCTCCGGTATAATGAACGTTTTTCTTGATTTTCAGTTTGCGAAGCCGATAGTCCAATTTCCGGATAAAAGCTTGCTTGCTGACCGGATCATCTGTTGCTGTGTAGAGATTCGTCCAATTCTTTAACTCATTTTCCATCTGATCACGGTTCTGTGTGATATAGCTGAAGGCTGCCGCTTCATACTCCTGGGCCTCTTCTCCGCTGGTCTCAAGGATTGGACCGAAATATCTTTGAGATGCCACTTCAATTAATCGCTGAATCAACTTATTATATGGAAGTCCCACCGTGGTTGACGCAGCCACATAGGATGATTCCGGTCCGAGACTGGCCATTGAGTTTACTTCCAGCACATAGGGATTCCCTTCCCCATCAATACGGAAATCCACACGGGCACTATCATAACATCCCAGGGCATTGAAGGTTTTTATCGCAAGATCCTGAACTTTTTCAGTAAGCTCAGGACTTAAGTCTGCAGGACATTGGGAGGTCACACGTTTACTCTCCTTTGCCTTTTTATCTTCAAAGGTGAAGATTTTTTCACCTTCGCTGAATAGAAGTTCCAGGGGCGGCAAGGCTTCCACAGGGTCATTCCCCAGGAGTCCAACATTCACCTCACGACCGTCAATATATTCTTCCACAAGGGTGGGAGACTTAAACTCGTTGTAAATATTTTCAACCCCTGCCTGAAGTTCTTCCTCGTTATGAACAATCCGAAGTCCGAAGGATACCGCTTCACTTTTCGGCTTTACGATCAGCGGATATCGCAGATCTTCTTTGATTTTTTCCTTTGGAGTCTCCAAGACGGCAAATTTCGGTGTGGGTATCCCTCTTTGGAGAAGAATCATTTTTGTAATTACTTTATCCAGAGCAATTGCATGAGTTTCGGGATTGGAACCCAAATAGGGAATCCCGAGCATTTCCAAAATACCGGGAATATGCATATATCTTCCCTTTCCCTGTATTCCGTAACTAAGGTTAAATACCAGACCGGGTCGCTCACCGGAAATCACCTTGGGCATAAACTCTTCAAGATTGCGAATGATATTTTTATCTCCTTCAAAGGTGCGCACCTGATGTCCATGCTCAACAAGTGCTTTTTTCACTTTTTCAATGGTCTCCAAACCGTATTTCTCTTTATTGGGGATCCCGAAGAGATTGATGACTGCTTGACTTTCACGATTGTACACGATGGCTATTTTCATTTTCATCTTCCTTTACAGAGGTATTTTCTTAAAATTCATACCCTTTTATTATAACCGATAAACCCATGATTTGGTAATGAAAAACAAAACCCTTAAACCCTTTTGAAAAAGGATTTAAAGGTTTTGAAATTTAGACTTCCCCTCTTACAGACTTCTGCTCCCCGGTTTATAGGCCTCCTTTTCTCCCGCCTTACACATGGGACACTCGTCCTGGTTATATGCAATCACTTCAACAGGCAGAGCCGCCTTAAAGGGAACTCCGAAGCTTTCCTTGCCGTTACTCCGATCAACAACAACAGTTACGCCGACCACTTCTCCTCCCTGCTCTCTAACCACTTCCATCACTTCCCGTACCGATCCTCCTGTGGTTACCACGTCTTCCGCCACAAGGACTTTGGAGCCTTTGGGGATTGAGAAGTTTCTCCTTAAAGTCATTTTCCCATTTTCCCGTTCAGCAAAAAGGTTTTTCACGCCCAACTGTCTCGCCATTTCATAGGCAATGATAATTCCCCCTACTGCAGGTCCAATGACGATATCAATCTCTTGATCTTTAAAATCCTCCGCCAGTCCTTTTGAGATTTCTTCAGCATATTGAGGATATTGCAGGAGTTTTGCACATTGCATATACTCCCTGCTGTGCTTTCCCGAGGTCAATAGAAAATGGCCCCGTAATAAAACCTCTGTTTCCTCTAAAATTTCAATCATTCTCTCTCTTTTGATCATGTGATCTCCTCCTTCATTATCTATTAACCGATTGATGACTGATGCCGGTGATTTCTCTGATGCTGCCTATATTTTCTTCTTTCAGGTAGCTATCCAATCCTTCGATGATTTCGATCATTACCCTGGGATTTTGAAAATTTGCTGTTCCTACTTGTACACCTGAGGCCCCTGCCATAATAAACTCCAATGCATCCTGCCATGTTCGAATCCCTCCGATTCCGATAATGGGAATCTTCACATGGGGATAGAGCTGATAAACCATACGTAAAGCCACAGGTTTTATAGCGGGGCCTGACAGTCCACCGAAAACATTTCCCAGAAGGGGTTTCCCTGTCTTTATGTCGATTTTCATCCCCATCAGGGTGTTAATCAAGCTGAGTCCATCTGCTCCTCCTTCTTCACAGGCTTTTCCGATGGCCACAATATCAGTCACATTGGGACTAAGTTTCATGATGACCGGCTTATCTGCAACCTTCTTTACCTTCTCCGTTACCAGATTGGCCATATCCGGATCCACTCCGAAGGCAACTCCCCCCTCTTTCACATTGGGACATGAGATGTTCACTTCGAAAAAATCCACTGCATGTCCCCGGAGACCTTTCACCACCTCCACATACTCTTCAACACTCTTTCCTACAACGTTGACTCCAACCCTTGTATCATAATCTTCCAAAAAGGGCAGATCCTCACGTTTGAATACTTCAAGTCCGGAGTTTTGAAGCCCTACACTATTAAGCATTCCACCATAAGTTTCTGCTACCCTGGGAGCCGGATTTCCTCTCCATGGAATCGGTGCAACCCCTTTGGTGATCACAGCTCCCAAGCAGTTGAGATCCAGGTATTCACCGTACTCTCTTCCCGATGCGAATGATCCTGATGCAGGCATGACGGGATTCTTAAAAGAAAGTCCCCATAATTCAGTTTTCAATCTTTCATGATCTTGCTTATCATCCATCATAGAATCACCTCTTCCCCCGAGAATACAGGTCCATCCTTGCAGACCCTTTTATATTCCCACTCTTCATTCTTGGACTTTGTCTTACAGTTGCATACAAGACATGCTCCGATTCCACATGCCATTCGTTCTTCCAGAGAAACTTCCACAGGAATACTATGTTCTTCAGCCCATTTTAATACCGCTTTGATCATTCCACTTGGTCCGCAGGTATAAATCCGATCTGCTTTTTTGTCCTTTTCTCCGAGAAGATCCATGACAGTTCCCCTGGTTCCCTTTGTACCGTCAGTCGTGATGGAATGAACCTCTGCTCCGATATTCTTGAAATCATCAATCAGAATTTCTTCCTTTTCGAATCCGAGAAAAACGCTCTTCTCCCCGGGAATGTATTTGCTCAGCTCCAGGAGTGGAGGCACTCCCACACCGCCTCCAATCAATAGAACTTTTTCATCTGTCGATGGAATTCTTTCATCCAGAAAAAATCCGTTTCCAAGGGGGCCTAAAAATAAAGCCTCATCCCCCGCCTTCCAGTCGGTGAACTCCTTTGTTCCCTCACCGATGATTTTGTAGACCAACCGGTAAATTCCCTCATCTTTTTTCCATTCGCAGATGCTGAGAGGGCGTGGAAGAATTCTGCTTCCGTCTTTACAATAGAGATTGAGAAACTGTCCCGGACGGCAGTCCTGCCTCTCATCCACCTGTATTTCCATCTCGTAAATTTCCCGGGTAATGGCCCCGTTTTTTCTAATGATCCCTTTATTCACTGGCTCTCCTCCTTTGAAGGATTTTTCTGAAGGATTTTTCTTTAATCCATGATCCTCTGCAAATCCTGCTTCATATCGATGACTGCCTGTCGTGCCGCCTTATGGAACTCCTTCCCGCTGAAGTTTTTCTCGTATTCCGGCTTTTTATAAGCTGCAATGATTCCACGGGATGAATTGATAATGGCACCCTTCCCGCCCGGATTGAAATTCGGTTTGAGATCCTCGGCGGTTGCGCCCTGAGCACCATAGCCGGGAACTAAGAAGAAGGTGTCGGGTAGAATTTTCCGGACTCTTGCGGCATCATCGGGATGGGTAGCGCCGACCACTGCACCGATCCGGCTGTATCCCATTTCACCCATGACTTTTCCGCCCCAGCTTTTCAGCAGTTTTGCCACTTTTTCGTAAAGCAGCTCTCCCTCAGTAGTCAGGTTTTGTATTTCCTTACTGTTAGGATTCGATGTCTTTACCAGCACAAACAGCCCTTTGTTGTATCGCTCTAGATCAGGGACATAGGGTTCGATCGAATCATAACCGAGATATGGGCTTACTGTAATAAAATCTTCTTTGAACACTTCATGGGCAACCCCTTCCACATCCACCCGGCCGATATGACCATGCGAATAAGCCGTTGCAGTGGAAGCGATATCTCCACGCTTTACATCCCCGATAACAATCAGTCCTTTTTTCTTTGCATATTCGATGGTTTCCATATAAGCCTTGATCCCTTCATAACCGAACTGCTCGTACATGGCAATCTGTGGTTTAACCGCAGGCACAAGATCATGAATCTCATCGATGATTCCTTGATTAAACTCAAGAAAACTCATTGCTGCACCCCTGGGGGTTTTCCCAAACTCCTCAAAGGCTTTTTCTTTGATGTGACCGGGAATAAACTTCAATTGGGGATCCAATCCAACAACAGTGGGATTGTTCAATTCATCGATCCGTTTGATCAGTTGATCAATCATCTTTAATTCCTCCTTTAAATTCTTTGAGAATTTTTCCCTTTTCCATAATAATTTTTCCATTCCTTATAGTCATGATCACTCGACCCTTTAGCTTTTTGCCCTTAAAAGGGGTATTAGCGCTTTTCGATCGGAATTCCTCCGGCTTCACACTCCATTCCTTTTCGGGATCGATCAGAACCAGGTCCGCTATTTTCCCGACTTCAATATTCCCCTTATGAAGATTTAAAAGTTTTGCAGGATTGGAAGTCATTTTTCCAATCAGATTGAGGGGAGTCATTTTTCTACCATGATAAAGCTCCGTGAGAACAACTCCCACCGCGGTTTCCAGACCGACAATCCCGAAAGGTGCCTTTTCATAGGAGGTGTCTTTTTCCTGCTGCGTATGGGGAGCGTGATCCGTTGCAATCATATCGATGGTTCCGTCTATCAGCGCTTCGATAAGAGCCTCCCGGTCCTCTTTTTCCCGTAATGGCGGATTCATCTTTGTATTTGTATCAACGCCGTCCACTTCATCAACTGTCAGGGTAAGATGATGGGGTGAGACCTCTCCTGATGCCTTCAGACCCTTTTTCTTTGCATTTCGCAGAAGCTCCACCGAACCTTTTGTGCTCATATGACAAAGGTGCACCCGGGCTTCCGTCTCTTCTCCAAGGATTAAATCCCGTGCGGTGATGACATCCTCCGCACTGGATGGGATCCCTTTGATTCCCAGCTTCCGACTTAATGGCCCTTCATGCATGGCTCCTCCATCCACCAGATCCAAATCCTCGCAATGCACAAGTACAGGCATTTGTGCTTTTTCCGCTTCAGTCATGGCCTTTTTCATCATTTTTGCATTCAAAACGGATTTTCCGTCTTCACTCACACCGACGACACCGGCTTTTTTATATTCTTGAAAGTCCGCCAGTTCTTCACCTTTCTGTGCCAAAGTGATGGATCCGATGGGAAGAATTTCAACGATTCCCTGTTTTTCTGCTTTTTCCCTCAGCTCACTGATGATTTTCGAATGATCAAGCACCGGATTTGTATTCGGCATGCATGCTATCGTTGTGAATCCTCCCGCCGCCGCACTTTTCGATCCGGTTTCCAGGGTCTCCTTGTGTTCAAACCCCGGCTCTCTAAGATGCACATGGGGGTCTATGAGACCCGGTGTAAGCCAAAGCCCTGTCCCATCAATCCTTCGGTCGAGAGAACTGCCATCTTCTTCATAATCGCCGATCAATCGCACCTCTCCATCCTCAAGATAGACTCCTGTGATCTCATCAGTGTCAGTTTTCGGATCCAATACTCTTACGTTCTCAATCAGGATTTTCATTCTCACTTACCTCCTTTAAATTCCATAATAAAAAGGACAATAGAAGGTTTTCAAAAAACCTCTTCCATTGTCCCTATAGGGTTTCTCTTATGTACATTTTTTTGCAAACTGAACTGCAGCTTCCATTTCCTGTATCGATTCATGATTGATCCTCCTTTTGGCCTCACGGGACCGAATTAAAGGTGCTTTTTGGCTGTTTCCCAAATCTTCTATGTAGCATACCATAGAGAATCTTCACTGTCAACAGAAAAAAAGAGTTGATAAACCTCTCCCTCCTCACCCCAATTCTTTGATATACTGATGATAGAATATCGATAAGGGAGGATTTTTCATGACGAGATATTTCCGTGAACCGGTCAGCGGTTTTACCCATATGGCTGGAGCAATTTTATCAATGATCGGTACAATTTTTTTACTCTATCATGCTGTAACCCATGGGGAGGGCCTTCTTCCTGTCATCGCGTTTATCATTTTCGGTCTGAGTTTAATTCTTCTCTATACCGCCAGTACACTTTACCACCTGCTCCCCCTTTCTGAAAGAGGGATTCTTGCACTGCGAAAGTTTGATCACATGATGATTTTTGTGCTGATCGCCGGAACATACACACCGGTCTCTCTCCTGGCTTTGGATGGGGGTTGGAGACTCGGAATGATGATCGGCATTTGGACATTCGCTCTGGGTGGAATTTTTCTGAAAGCCTTTTGGATTGGAGCACCCCGTTGGCTTTCAACAGGGATCTACCTGCTTATGGGATGGTTGGTTGTCGTTGCAGTTCTTCCGATCTATCGTGCCCTTGCCCTGTCAGGTTTTGTTCATTTGGTTCTGGGGGGAATGTTTTATTCCCTGGGAGCATTAATCTATGGATTGAAATGGCCCGATATTACCACTAAGCATTTCGGTTTTCATGAAATTTTTCATATCTTTGTGATGCTGGGAAGTCTGTTCCACTTTTTTATGATGTATTTTTATGTTTTGCCTCTGGCTTAGTCCAGGGGCTTTTTCAATCCTTTGAAACGCTCTTTTAAGCGCTGAAAACTCTTTTGGAATTTCAGAGGCTTAAACTTTGGAAATGCCCTCAGTAATCTTCCGTATTTCCTAGTTCCTTCCCGTAAAAGTACTTCATACTCCGCCTTCAGCTCCGCAGTCCGGTCACGAATTTCCGCAAGAAGATTTTCGATTTCATCCATCTGATTTTCCATTTTGGACATGGTTTCCTGTTTTTCCTTTAAGAGCCGTTCTTTTAACCGGACAGTGCTGAAATCCTCTATGCGACGCTGAAGTTCTCTAAGATATTGATAAAAATCGTTGATCTCGCCGATGGTACGGAAAAAATCCAAAAGGATCAAAGCACTGAAAAACCAGACGAAGCTTTGTCGATAAAACAGGTCGACTCTTTGTACCCCCTCTGAAATTATAGGATGGATGATTTTTACCGTCACCACTGTCAATAGAGAAAACAGCAAAGAGTACTTCGGACAGATATATCCTTTTAAATTCCACTTTTCTTCTTCATAATTCCACCATTTTGCACCGAAAAATTTCTCCAATAAAAAGCCTGTGCCGTACTCTAAAAGGGTTATAATAATCACTGCACTAAGAAAAAGTCCTAAATAGCTGTCCTGTAGACGCAGAAGAACTCCATTGACCAGCAATCCTCCAAATCCGTAGACCGGACAGAAGGGAATTTTCAAGAATCCCCGGTTCACCCAGATTTTTCGTTTGTAGTATGCATGAAAAACCTCCACCGCCCATCCCAGGAAACTGTAGAGAATAAAATACGAAATCCAGTTGATTATCATTGCAGGATCAATCATAAGCTTCACCCTTTTCTCAGAGGAAATCTCTTTCCATAGGTTAAATTTCTCCAAATCCATTCCATTGGTCCAAACTGATAATAGGCAAGCCAAAGCTTGCTTGTAAAAATTTGAGCTGCAAATATAAGAACTGTGAGGAGGACTCCCCACCATAAGCGCACCGAACCAAACAGTCCAAGACCGAAACCGTAAAAAATCATGATTGCAACGAGGGATTGGGCAAGATAGTTTGTCAGTGCCATTTTCCCTACATAGTGAAATGGGTACAGCAAACTCATAACTCCTTTTTTATTCATTAAAAGAACGACTCCAGTCATATAGACAAAGCACATCGCGATCCCGGAAGCATAGTCAAGGACTTCCAACAAAGAAAAACGGATGACCATGGGAACAGGAATGAATCCCCCAAGAACGGCGGCATACAATGCCTTTAGAGGAAGAGCAATGACCAGACTGCGGTAGAACACTTGTCTTACATCTCTCAAACGCTTTGAAAGATCCTTATAATACTCCTTTTCCCCTACATAAAAACCCATCAAAAACAACGTGAGCAATGTGGGTATTGCAAGCAGGAGATTTAAGGAGATAAAGGGAAGTTCTCTTATGAAACGAAACTCCAGGATAGCGAGATAGCTTCCTTCCCGATATACCACCGGGGCCTCTTCCGCCATTTCCTCCTGAGCATCGATGACCAGGTCCTCTTCAATCACCTCGTAGTCCAATCCCTGTACAAGAAAGACAAGAAAAATCGCAACCAGGGAAAATGCCAGTAATCTTTTCGTCCATTTCATAATTTGTTCCGATGAGCTTCTCATGAAAAAGAAGAGAAAAAAACCGGTAATACTGTAGCGATGAAGAATGTCGCCTGACCAGATAAACAGAAGATGGAGTAACCCGAATCCCAGAAGAAAAAGGAGGCGTTTTATAAATAATTTCTTCACTGAAAGTCCTTTTTCCCTTGTACGGTTCATAAAAATATAAAATCCCAATCCGAACAGAAAAGAAAAAATCGTATAGAAGTTCCCTGAAGCAAGAATTTGGATCAACCAGGCAAATCCCTGATCGATGGGACTGATAAAATCTCCCGGGGCTTTGGACACGTAAAAATCCGTGGACTTGAATAGTGTCATATTGACCAGTAATACACCAAATAGTGCAAATCCCCTGATCACATCCAGTTCCACAATCCGTTCTTTCCCTTTTACGGGAGTCGTCATTGTATCTTCTTTGTTGGAATTCATCCCAATCACCTACTTGCGAAACAATTTTTTGAACTGGTCACTGAGCTTTCTAAGAAAACGGTCCTTGATCACATAATCGCTTCGATCCACATCTCCCATAATAAGGTTCGTTTTCGTATCCATAAAGAAGGTTTTATTTTCCGAAAGCACTTGAGAAGGATAGACACTCATATGGCCCACAATCAAATAGCTTACAGCACAGGCCACCGCACCAAAGGATCCCGCTTTTACTCCGAAAAGCTCGATTCCCAAAAGAATAGCAGCTAAGGGCGTGTTGGTGGTGGCCGCAAGGAATGCAGTCATTCCTACAGCAGAAAACAACGCTAAATCCTTCGACACGATTTGCCCCCAAAAATTCCCTGCCGTACTGCCTATGTAGAAGATCGGGGTGAGTACTCCTCCACTCCCCCCCGTACCCAAGGTGACAGAGGTTGTAAACATTTTCAGAAAAGAGGCTTCGCCGGTGATCGGGTTTCCTGCCAATGCATCATCAATGACATGAGTTCCCAATCCAATATAGTCCAAGGAACCGGTAAGATAGACAATTGCAACTAAGATCCCTCCTCCAATGATTCCTTTCACATAGGGGGAGAGTTTTATTTTTTCTACAATATGCTCGATTCCGGTCATCATCGTAATAAACAGGATTGCAACTACACCGATAAAAATTCCTAATGCCAGCATGTGGAAAACCAGCCCCACATCACTTCCAATGATGAAATCGATATCATAGATCAAATGCTTCACTCCAAAATATCGGGTCACAAAAAAACTGAAATAGGAGGCGATTAATGAGGGTAAAAACTCCCGATAGGAAAACCTCCCGACAAAGATCACTTCCCCGGCAAATATCGCACCGGCGATCGGTGTTCCGAAAACTGCTGAAAACCCTGCACTGATTCCGCAAAGAACAAACCGTTTTCGATCGATGGTATTCATCCTTGTCAAGCGGGCAAACACGGATGCAACTCCCGCACCAATCTGCGCACAAGGTCCTTCTTTTCCTGCTGAACCTCCGAGAATCAGCGTAATTAATGTTGCAACAAGCTTAACCGGAACCACCTTCGCCTCGATTTCACCGGACTTTTTGTGAATTGCCTCGATGACCTTTTCGGTTCCATGTCCCTTGGCATCGGGAGCGAAACGTCTTACTATCCAAATGCTTATAAGAAAGGCTATGGGGATCATCAAATAATAGGAACCCCACGACGATACATTGTTAACTCCCATATCCAAGGTCAGCAAAAAAACCGTTGAAGCAAACCCAACCAATACTCCTGCAATAATGGCAAGAAAAAACCACTTCAAGGTACTGAATAAAACGATCAGATTAAAGAGCACTTGACGTAAAAATCGGTTTTGAGTCATTTCCCTTCTCCTTACCTTTATTATTTCCTTTATTCATGACTTAAAACATACCGGGATGCATTTGCTTCCGTTGCATAATTTAAGATATTATAACATGGTTGAAACCTCAAAAGATACCATTTTTTTGCAAAAAACAAAGCCCTTTGAAAAGGTCAAAGGACTTTATTTATCAATAATCGGAGTCGGTCTTCTTTATGAGAAATCCGGCTCAATATTTTTTCTTTTCATTCTGAGCGAGTTGTATACAACGTTTAATGAGCTGACAGACATGGCCGCGGCACCAATCATCGGATGGAGAAGTCCCATCACTGCAATAGGAATCGCAACCCCGTTATAGAACCATGCCCAGAAATAGTTTTCCTTAATTTTTCTGAAGGTCAGTCTTGAAAGATTCACCGCAGTAATGATACTGCTTAAATCGCCTCTGACTAATGTCACATCAGCAGCTTCAATGGCAACATCAGTTCCGGTTCCTATGGCAATTCCTATATTGGCTTGCTTCAATGCCGGCGCATCATTGATTCCGTCACCGACCATTGCAACAATTCCGTGTTCTTTTTGAAGATTCTTCACTTCTTCAACCTTCCCATCTGGAAGCACTTCAGATATCACATGGGAAATCCCCACTTTCCTTCCGATCGCTTGTGCTGTACGCTCATTATCTCCTGTGATCATGGCAGTTTTAATCCCCATATTTTCCAATGTTCTTATGGCCTTGACCGAATCTTCCTTCAGGGGATCGGCCACGGCGATGATCCCAAGGATCACGTCTTCGGTTGCAACCATCATGGCAGTCTTTGCTTCGTTTTCCAAACCTTTTAATGATTCATCAAGATGATCAAAATTCAGTCCTTTTTCCATCATTAAAGGTCGATTGCCGATATAAGCCCATTTGTTACCGATCTTTCCTTCGATTCCCTGACCGGTTAACGCTTCAAAATCTTCAACCTGTTCCTTCTCGACTCCCCGTTTTTTCCCTTCCTCGATGATGGCATGGGCAAGAGGATGCTCCGAGGAACCCTCCAGACTCATGGCAATCCTGAAAAGGTCTTCTTCACTCTGTCCTTCGGCAGTAACAACATCCGTGACTTCAGGCTTTCCCTTCGTAATGGTGCCTGTCTTGTCAAAAGCGATCATATCAACATCTTTAAAGGTTTGTATCGCTTCTCCGTTCCGTATGAGTATTCCTCTTTCTGCACCCATTCCACTGCCCACCATTAATGCTGTGGGTGTACCAAGCCCTAAAGCACAAGGGCATGAAATGACCAGAACCGCAGTCCCGGTAATAAATGCTAAGGTTAACGGACTTAGGTCAGGATTGATCCAGGGAAGAAACTGAGCGCCCCATTGAATAATCGATAGATGAAATTCAGGAAAAACATTATAGGAGATAAATGTAATCACGGTGATAACCATGATAATCGGAACAAAATAACCCGTTACACGATCTGCAAATTCCTGAATCGGGACCTTTGAACCTTGGGCTTCCTCAACCATCTTGATGACCTGTGAAAGAAACGTGTCTTTACCGACTTTCGTGACCTCGGCCTTCAGCACGCCTTGCTTGTTAATTGTTGCACCAATGACTTCATCACCGACAGATCGGTTTACCGGCATGGATTCTCCCGTTGCCATGGATTCATCCACAGTGCTTTTTCCTTCTACAACCATACCATCGGTGGGAACTTTTTCTCCAGGGCGAATCACCATAACGTCACCCTTTTGAAGATCTTTGACGGGGATTTCAACCTCTTCTCCATCCTTCATGACTTTTGCCGTCTTCGCACCCATTTGCAACAGTTTTTTGATGGCTTGTGACGCTCGGCCCTTCGCTCGAACTTCAAGATATTTTCCGATCAAGTGAAAGGTCATAATCGAGGTTGCCATTTCAATAAAGGTTTGAATGGGGAAAACCACTGCTGCGAGACCAATTACATAGGGAGGTACGGATCCTAAGGATACCAGCACATCCATATTCGGACTCTTGTTACGAAGCGCATTGATGCTTCCTTTGTGTACCGGTCTCCCTAAAACAAAAATGTTGGGGAACGCAAGTGCTGCGGTAATGAAAAAATATCCGGGAATCGGAAGGATGAACATATGAATCACCATTAAAGACATAACTGTTCCACTAATCAGCGCTGAAAACATCATTTTTTTCTTTGCTTTTTCGACTTTGACGGCATCCCGATCAACATCTTCTTCCTTGTCCTCTTCCACTACGAGCTCGAAGCCCATTTTCTTAATTTTCTCCTGCAAGTCTTTTTCAGAGAGAACTTCTTCATTTTGCATGATCGTGAGTTTCTCCGCTGCAAAGTTCATATTGACTTCACTTACTCCTTCGGTTTTTCCGAGGACAGTCTCAATCCGCTTTGCGCAGGCGGTGCAACTCATTCCGTTCACCTGATAGGTTTTCTTTTTTTCCTCATGCTGTCCTTCCATCTTGGCGTCCAAAACCTCATAACCGGTTTTTTCAATTATCTCTCCGATCTCTTTAATCGAAAGAGTTTCTTCGTCAAAAACCACATAGGCTTTCTCAACCGCAAAATTAATATTTGCCTCTTTTACTCCCTCTTTCTTTCGAAGTGCTTTTTCTATATTCGCTGCACACGTGCTGCAGGACATCCCTGCAATTTCTATTTGCGCTTTTTTCATCAATATTCCTCCTTTAACTATACCCCTGTACCGTATATTATACACCAGAGACCCTCTTTTGACAACAGGCAAAGAAAAAAGAAACCGGGAAGTTCTCCATGGTTTCTCTCATCGATTAATGGGTATTATCCCAATAGTCTTTTTTTAATTTTTTCAGGGTTTTTAAGATTTTTCAGCTGAATATCCTTCATTTGGGAATCCACATCGCTAAGCACAAGATATTCAATGGTTACGGTTCCGGTATCAAAGGCCTGGTCGAAAATGGTTTGTTCAATCTCCACTTCAATGATGTCATGCCATTTACTTTCAATGGATACACGGTTGAAGGGGAACTTCATTTTTGTCGCGATAATTTTGCCCTGATCGTAGTCCAGAATCGCTTTTCCCCCTAACTGGTACCATACAGCGAAAAATTTGATGAAGAATCGAATCAGAAAATAGATCAAAATAACCGAAACAATATAGATCAGCAGTAAAATTGCCAAATCCATGATTTCGATATCCAGGGTAAAGGAACTTAAAAAGTCCACATCATAACGTTCATAGATTCCTTCGCGAAATCCGTTGACAAAATTGAAAATCATGTAGGTAATTCCTAAAAAGAACCCTCGGATAATGAGGTCTCCAACGATTCCTAAAAAATGCGGTTTAAGTATGTATCGGTTTCCTGCCATTCTCTCGCCCCTCTTTTTACATATTTTATAAGCTCTCCGGTGAATGGAATGCTTCGATTCCACTGTAACTATTGAAAAGATTTCCGTTCTATTATAACATAAGATTGACTAAATGTTCAGACCTTTTTTCACTCATATTCAATTCGAGGAGGACCCTATGAAAAATGCCCTTGTAAGAAAATATGATCTTGGAGAAGATCCGATTCTCCCATTGCTTTTTAAGCTTTCCATTCCCGGGATGATTTCCATGTCGGTTCAGGCATTCTACAATGTTGTGGATTCATTTTTTGTTGCCCGGGTCAGTGAGGAGGCTTTAGCTGCACTGTCCATTGCCTTTCCCTTTCATATCATCCTGATTGCAATTGCAGTAGGAACAGGAATCGGTACAAACTCTTTGATTTCAAGGTTTCTCGGGGCAAAGAAGCATGACCAGGCTGTACTTACAGCAGAGCATGTTCTTGTGATTTCTGGAATCTATTCCCTCCTCATGGCAGTGATCGGCTTGCTGGTTACGGAGCCAGCTGTTCGCATGTTCTCCGATAACCCGGAGATCATCGCCTATGCAGTACAGTACGTCCGGGTGATTCTCGTGGGTTCCGGGGCACTGTTCTTCTCATTAATCACCAGTGATATTCTCCGGGGACAGGGAAATACATTTGCTCCGATGATGGCCATGCTGTTGGGTGCGGTCATCAATATTATTCTCGATCCCTTTTTAATTTTCGGAATCGGTTTTTTCCCGAGACTTGAAGTTTTAGGAGCTGCCCTGGCCACCGTTTTTTCAAAATCCGTGGGAGCTGTTTTCATCCTCTGGATGCTGTTTAAAGGAGATAATGATGTGAAGCCCCGGTTTAATAAATTTCATTTTCAAGGAGGTATTTTGAAAGAAATCTACAAAGTCGGTTTGCCGGCCATGACCATGCAGTTATTGGCTTCGGTCATGCTTTCGGGAATGAATCTGATCGTTGCAGGCCTTGACGAGTTGGCCCTTGCTGTAAACGGGTTGTATTTCCGGCTTCAGTCCTTTGTGTTCATGCCGGTCTTCGGTGTGACCCAGGGTTATATCCCACTCATGGGGTACAACTATGGATATGGCAAGCCGGAACGGATGAAAACCACATTAAAGTATGGTGTGCTCTTTACTTTCATTATTACCACCTCCGGCTTTATTCTGTTCCAGTTTTTCCCCTATCAACTGATGGGACTGTTTGACAGCAGTGATGAACTGACTGAAATCGGTGTTGCTGCTCTAAAAACCATCAGCCTTGGATTTCCGGTCATTGGGCCTGCTATCATAGGATCCACCACTTTTCAAGCAATCGGAAAGGGTGTTCCCAGCCTCACGCTCTCATTTATGAGGCAAATCCTTCTCTTACTGCCCTTTGCCTACTTCCTCTCTCTCACGGGAGAAGTAAATAACGTGTGGTATGCATTCCCGTTATCGGAAGGAATCTCTTTTATCGTCATGGTCGTCTGGTTAAGCTATACCTTTAAAAAAGAATTAAAATCAATGGAGGACTTACCAAAATCAAACTAAACGATTTTAAGGAGGAATTATTATGGATGAACATTTAATAAAAAGTCGGGTTGGAAAAACCCCTCTTGTGCGTGCCAAAAATCTGGAAAAAGCCCTGGGAGTGAAAAATATTTATTTGAAACTGGAGGGGAACAATCCCTCCGGACATCGGGAAGACCGCCTGGCATACCTCCTGATCAGAGATGCAATTGCTGTGGGAAAAACCACTCTTTGTCTCGGGATTTATGGAGTGTTGGCTCAATCCCTTGCCTACCTCTCAAGGTATTATGACGTAAACTGTGTTTTTGTTCTTCCGGAGCGAAGTAAAACTGTCGGCAGCCGGCTTCTTAAACACAAAAACATCGATGTGGTCCGTCACGGAAAAACCCCTTATGATTCCATCAAGAAAAGCGAAGAGCTCTGTGAGGAGAATAGATGGTACAATGCCAATCCCGGACTTGAAAACAACGTCATCAACATGTCTGCCCTCTCCTATATCTCCGACGAGTTAAGTGCCCAGGTAAAAGAGCCCATCACCAGCATCTTTACACAGATGAGTTACGGTTATCTTCTATCCGGGATTCACCTGGGTTTTCGGCAGCTATGGGTTCAGGAAAAAATTGAAAAGCTCCCGATGCTCTACAGCTGTACGACGAATCAGGGAAATCAGATCTTCGAATCCTATAAGAAGGAAAGCAAAAAAATACTTCCTGTAAGCCGTGAAGGGTTTAAAATCACTAAGTACAATAAGCATCTTATCGGTTTTCAAAGTTCAACAGCTCAGGAAGCGTTAGATGCTGTTTACGATACCAATGGAAAAATCACAGGGATCACTGATGATGAGCTGGTCCACTATGTGAATGAGTTTAGACGTTTGGAAAACATAAAACTGGATACCAGCAACGGCTATGCAATCGCAGGCTTCATGAAGGAAGCCGAAGCGGGAAAGGTGGTCAACGGCCACCATGTCATTCTTCTCAACGATGGACGTGCCAATCTGGAAGTCCGGGAGATCAACCGGAATGAAGGGATTCTTTCCGATAAAAAAATCGTCTCACTGATTGGAGACTGGTTAATGGAGTTTACCGATCCTGCCGACGAAATCCAGAATGCTCTGGATAACGCCTTTGAAAAAGGCTTTGTGATTGTTTCCTACCTCAACAAAGAAATTGCGGGAATCGCCATCATTGTCAATTTCGGTTTTGATAAGTTTGCCACCAAATATCACCTGGCCTACATCGCCACGAAAAAATCCACAAAAGGCCGAGGGATCGCCACAGAAATCCTTCATAAGGCGGTACAGCTCACTGAGGGAAATCTCTCACTCCATGTGGAGTCTTATAACAAGCGGGCAATCAAGCTATACGAGAAAATGGGCTTTGAAAACTGCTATAGCCGGATGATCTATACCGCAGGTGATGATTCAAAATAAGAATTATCACACACTCCATCGAATTACGAAAAGCTGAAACGACAACGTTTCAGCTTTTTTTTGTGAATGATGAGGAATCTATAACCGTTTATGATAATTTCCGATGAATAATCTCTTTCTTATTAATTAATTCTATTTAATTTATTGTTAAATATTTAGTAAGATAGATGTTGAACATGATTAGAAATTATACTATATCTTAATGAGGAGGAAAAATAATGACAGCACGATTGAAAATCATTTTGTCGGGGCTGATGGTGGGTCAGCTGGGGTCCCTGCTGGTACTCTTCGGAAATCCCGTCAACATGGGAGTGTGTGTAGCCTGTTTTTACAGAGATATCGCAGGAGGTCTAGGCTTACATCAGGCAGGGGTGGTTCAGTATCTGCGACCGGAAATTGCAGGCTTTATCCTCGGTGCATTTCTGATTTCCCGAATGAAAGGAGAATTCAGGGTTCGGGGAGGATCATCACCGATTCTGCGATTTGTTCTCGGATTTTTTCTGATGATCGGAGCTTTGGTTTTTCTGGGATGTCCACTGAGAATGATCCTGCGATTGGCCAATGGAGACTTAAATGCTCTTGTGGGACTTTTCGGATACATCGCAGGAATCTATGTTGGAATCCAGTTTATTAGAAAAGGATTCTCCCTGGGCCGAAGTGTAAAGCAAAAGACTGCCAGCGGATACACAATGCCCCTATTTGCTATCGCTCTTCTTGCATTGCTTTTTGCCCGGCCTGCATTCATCTATTTCAGTACTGAAGGTCCTGGAGCGGCAACGGCGCCGGTCTGGATCGCCCTCGGTGCCGGTCTTTTAATCGGTGGAGTTCTTCAACGCACCCGCCTCTGTACTGCAGGTGGTTTTAGAGATGCCATCCTGATTAAGGATTACCATTTTTTATGGGGACTCGTCGGTATATTTATCGCTTCACTGATCGGTAATGTCACCTACAATCTTGAATTCTTTAACCTGGGATTTGAAGGTCAGGCAATCGCCCACACCAGTCATCTTTGGAATTTCCTCGGCATGACCTTGGTTGGATTAACTGCAGTATTGTTAGGTGGCTGTCCTTTACGACAGACGATTCTCGCCAGCGAAGGAGATACAGATGCAATTATCACTGTGGTTGGCATGATCGCAGGGGCAGCATTTGCTCACAATTTTGGTCTTGCTTCAAGCCCTGCAGGCCCAACCTTTAACGGTCAAATTGCCGTGATGATTGGTTTCGCTGTGACCATCGCAATTGCACTTTCTGCTGTGAGATCAGAAGTTACTATTGGAAAAGGAGTGAGAAGCCGTGGATAATACCTTCGTTGATGCAAGGGGACGTTCTTGTCCCGAACCCGTAATCTTGACAAAAAAAGCACTTGAGGGGTATAATGGACAGGATTTGGAAGTTCTGGTTGATTTAGAGGTTGCTGTTGAAAATATTCGCCGCTTTGCGGAAAACCAGGGTTTTCTTGTTGATGTCTCTCACCTTGAGGATGAAGATTATCGGATAATAATAAAAAAATAGGTGATCCCTTGGAAAAAACGGTCTGCATTATGACCTTTCATGCCACATACCATGCTCTCGGCTTTGAGAAGGTCTTAAAAGAACAGAATATCGATGTGAAACTGATACCGGTCCCCCGGGACCTCAGTTCGAGTTGCGGGTCTGCCGCCCGATTCAGATGTCAGGATCTTTCTTCGGTGAAAGCTCTTGTGGATGAGTATTGTATCGAAGTGGACGAATTGTATGAGCGGGAAGAGGAAACGGATCGACCGGGTTTACTCGATCGAATCCTTCGAAAAAAATAAGGGGATTTCCATAAAAAACCAGGGATTTAACAAAAAAGCAGCAGGTTCATATCATATTGATATGAGCCTGCTGCTTTTTCTTTTCCCGATATTCTCGCTGCTTCATCGAACCTCGTTTATTTCAAATAAACGGTTTTTTCATCTGCTTCCATGACCCTTCCGATCACTGCAAACTTGGTGGGGTTTTTCTCTCTTAGGATCTGAATCGCCTTATCAGCCTCTTTTTCCGGAAGGGCGAGCAGTAATCCTCCCGAGGTTTGAGGATCATACATAATATCCTCCATTGCTTCGTCTGCACCCCGATTTTCAACTTTGTGAACCATGTACTTTTTATTTGTATACATTCCTCCGGGAATGATTCCCATTTGGGCAAAGTCCACTGCACCCTCTAATATCGGAATCGCTGCTGAATCAATCTCAATGGAGACCTTGCTTCCTTCGGCCATTTCAATGCTGTGACCGATCAGTCCGAATCCTGTGATGTCAGTGCATGCATGAATTTCAATCCCCTCAAGGGCTTCAATTGAATATTTGTTGAGAGTGGCCATGGTGTGTACCGCACCCTTATACTGGTCATCGTCGGTAAGGGAAGCCTTTATTGCTGTATTAATGATTCCTAAACCCAAGGGCTTTGTGAGGATCAGCATATCTCCAGGTTTTGCTCCCACGTTGGCAAGAACCTTGTCGGGGTGTACCAGCCCGCTGACGGACAGTCCATATTTCGGTTCGTCGTCCTCCACGGAATGCCCTCCAACCAATAAAGCTCCAGCTTCCTTTACTTTGTCCGCACCGCCTAACAGAATTTCCTTTAATACCGATGGATCCAGACAATTGGGAAAACAGACAATATTCATTGCAAGAAGAGGTTTTCCTCCCATCGCATAAACATCACTGAGAGAATTGGCGGCAGCAACCTGTCCGAAGGTAAAAGGATCATCCACCACCGGTGTAAAAAAATCCAGGGTCTGAATGAGAGCCTGTTCCTCATTCAGCCGGTATACCGCTGCATCATCGGAGGTCTCCAGTCCTACGATCAGGTTTTCATCTTTCATTTCGGGTAAATACTTTAACACATTAGCCAGAACATCCGGCCCGATTTTGCCGGCTCATCCCGCACTTTTTGTAAGCTGTGTCAATCGAAGGGGTTCCTTTTTTACTTCATTACTCATTTTTTCACCTGCTTTCTCTTTCTCTTTTACCATGTTTTCTCCTCCCCGTCAATCGTATTTTTTTATTGAATTTCCAAAATACATAGACCGGGGTTATTTGCAACTTGTCAAACTTTTGATTATACTTGATTTAGTGAAGTTTATATGAATCGGAGGTATGCACAATGGATATGAAACAATTAGAAACATTTTTGGCCATTGCCAAGTACAAAAGCTTTTCGAAAGCTGCGGAAGCATTATATCTCACCCAGCCCACCGTCAGCAATCATATTGCCAACCTGGAAAAGGAGTTGGACACGAATCTGATCAACCGTTCCAATCGCAAGGTATCCCTGACGACATCGGGGGAAATTCTCTATGAGTACGCAAAATCAATTTTGCATCTGAAAAAAGATGCCACATTGGAACTTTCCAAGTATCAGGGAAAAATGACAGGGCATGTGGAAATCGCAAGCAGTACCATTCCGGAGCAATACCTCCTGCCGGAAATCCTCTCCGGATTCCATCGGCGCTATCCTGAAATTACATATACCCTCAGCCATTTTGACTCTAAGGAGGTTGTGGACGGAATATTAAAAGGGCAAATCGACTTCGGTTTTGTCGGTGCAAAAAGCTTCCATAAGCAACTGGAATACATCCCTTTGGTGGAGGATGAGCTTCTTCTTGTAACACCCTGTAAAGAGCCCTTCCTGAGCTGGGATGAGGAAGTGGAATTTGACAGCTTCCTCAATCTTCCCTTTCTTTTCAGGGAAGAGGGCTCCGGAAGTCGAGCCATCGTTGAGGAGCATATTGAAAAACTGGGCCGTTCCAAAAAATCCCTCAACATCGTTGCCTATATTGAGAATACCGAAGCGATCAAACAATGTATTCGAAGAGGCTTAGGAGTTTCCTTCCTCTCCAGGTATGCCGTGGTTGATGAGACAAAATATCATCTTTTGAAAAGCTTTCAGGTAAAAGGATTGGAATTGAAACGCCACTTTTACCTTGTGGTTCATAAAAACCGGATTTCATCTCCTCTGGATCTGGAGTTTCAAAGTTTTATCCGCTCCCACTTCGGTTTGCCGGAACAAAAATAGGGTAATACAGGGAGGAATGGCAAAATTCGATTTGCTATTCCTTCTTTTTTTTTATACAATATGTTTAGTATATTTATACACATACCTAAAGGAGGCTTATTTATGAATACGCAAGATTATATCAAAATGGACGAAACCTATGGTGCCCACAATTATCATCCACTTCCTGTGGTGATCGCAAAAGCGGAAGGTGTGAAGGTGTGGGATCCTGAAGGACGGGAGTACTATGATTTTCTTTCCGCCTATTCCGCAGTGAACCAGGGACATCGTCATCCAAAAATTATTGATGCTTTGATTGAACAGGCCGGACGCTGTACCCTCACCTCCAGAGCTTTTCATAATGATGTCATGGGGCTCTATCTCAAAAAACTTTGTGAGTACACCGGATTTGATGTTGCACTACCAATGAATACCGGAGCCGAAGCCGTGGAAACCGCTTTGAAAACCGCCCGCCGTTGGGGTGTTGAGAAAAAAGGCATTGAAAATGGCAAGCAGGAAATCATCTGCGTAAAAGAAAACTTCCATGGACGGACCATTACGATTGTTTCCATGTCCACCGATGAAGTGGCACGGACAAATTACGGGCCTTATACCCCAGGCTTTGTCATCGTTGACTACAATGATGCAAAAGCCATTGAGGATGCCATTAATGAAAACACCTGTGCTGTAATCATCGAACCGATTCAAGGGGAGGCAGGAGTCTACGTGCCTGATGAAGGCTATCTGTCCTGTGTCCGATCCATCTGCACCAGTCACAATGTCCTGATGATTGCCGATGAAATTCAGACCGGCTTCTGTCGGACCGGAAAGAAATTTGCCGTGGATCATGAGAACGTGAAGCCGGATATGATGACCTTGGGGAAAGCCCTTGGTGGCGGGGTCATTCCTGTCTCCGCTGTGGTGGGAACAAGTGAGGTCATGGACATCTTTACTCCCGGCTCCCATGGTTCCACCTTTGGCGGCTATCCCATTGCCTGCGCAGTAGCGAAGGCATCTTTGGAAGTGCTTGAGGATGAGAATCTCGCAGAGAATGCGGAGGAGCTTGGGAAAATCTTCAGAGAGGAACTCTCCAAAGTGAAATCCGACAAGGTTGTACAGGTTCGCGGAAAGGGACTTTTAAATGCCGTGGTTTTCGAAGAAGGCTTTGAAGCATATGATGTCTGTGTCATGTTGAAAGAGAAAGGTTTACTTGCAAAGCAGACCCATGGTCACATCATCAGGTTTGCTCCTCCACTGGTGATTACAAGAGAGGAATTGCTTGATGCAGTGAAAATTATCAAAGGAGTATTGGAAGCTCTGTAATTCTCTTTTAGTCTTTTAAATCCATAGAAAAATACAGGTCGGGGAGTCTTAGGACTCCTCGACCTTTACGTTATAACGTTTTCCATTGACAGTCACTTGAAAATAACGCTTATTTTTTCCCTGTCCCCGGTTCGATTGGGCGGGAATAGCTTCCTTCAACCCCGTCACCCACTTCTCCCAGCTTCTTTCCCTTTCCTTCAGTTCCCTGTGGGCCTGGTCCAGGGAGATCTCTTTGAAGCTTACCGGATCCTTCCAGGTTTTCTGAGCCAATTTTCCGAGGTCCATGGAGAACACATGGGCAATTTTTCGATAACCTCCTGTGGTTTGGCGGTCAGCTCCCATGATAATGGGAATTCCATCCCCTGGAACCTGAACTGCTCCAAACATCATCCCGTCGGAAAGAATATCCGCCTCATCACCGGGGTCTATTTTTTTTCCCTCAAGGCGATATCCCATGCGGTCAAAAGCCTGCCCCACATGAAAGGTTTCCCGGAAGAATTCTTTGATCCCGCCTTCGGTAAACCGGTCCTCATGGGGACCGGGGATGACTCTCAGGACATCAAAGTCATCATAACCCCGCATATTATCGGGGACTTCCTTTTCAATCACGGGAGACACATCTGTTGTGGTATTGATCCCAATGAACAGTTCATCCCCTTTTAAGAGTTTTCTTCCAAAGAAGCCTCCAAATTTTCCTTTTAAATCCGTTGATTGGCTCCCCATCACCTTTGGAAGCTCAAATCCTCCCTCTATGGCAAGATAGGCTCTCAGACCCCAATGCCCTTTATTAAACCCAAGAATATCACCTTCCTTTGCGGGATAAGCGCACCAGGGTCTTAAGGGCTGATCATTCAGAAAAGCACCCAGGTCTCCGCCGGTGATGGAAAAAAGAGCATCCGTCCTCCATTGGATTTTGAAGCCGGCAGAGGTTATTTCTAATCCTCCCTGACCATCATCGTTCCCCACAAGACGATTGGCAATCTTCATTGCCCACGAATCCATGGCTCCACCCGGTGATACTCCATAGGCACTATAGCCTAATCTTCCAAGATCCTGAACTGTTGTAAGCATTCCCCCGTTGAGTATTTTAATCCCCTTCATGATGCCACCTGCTTTCTTTTTCCAGCTGATTAAAGGTTTTTTCATCGATGGGTTTGAATACAAGGATGTCCCCGGGCTTGATATAGAAGGGGTCCTCTCTTTCAGGATCGAAGAGGGGAATCGGAGTTCGTCCGATCAGCCGCCACCCCCCGGGACTCTCCATGGGGTAAATCCCGGTTTGGCTTCCCGCAATCCCTACCGATCCTTTCGGAATCTTCTTTCGGGGGTTTTTTAGCCTTGGTGCTGCAATTCTCTCGTCCATCCCTCCAAGATAAGGAAACCCCGGAGTAAAACCTAACATGTAGACTAAATACTCCGGTCGGGAGTGGATTTCGATTACTTCATCGATTGACAGGTCTTTGAGTTTCGCAAGCTCCTCAAGATCCGGTCCCGTCTCTCCTCCGTAAAGAGTGGGGATAACCTTCCTTTTCCGATGTTTGAGGTCTTTTCCCCGGGGATGGGTTTTCAATCCTTTTATTGTTTCCCGAACTTCTTCATAGGAAACTTGAAGGGGATTGTAATTAATCATGATCGTAGTGTAGGCGGGAACCACATCCATGAGCCATGAAAACTGTTCTTTTTTGATGGCTTCATATAGCCTTCTCACCTTTTTGTGGATCTCAGGATCAATACGGTTACCAAAGGTAATGAGAAGCCCCTGATCGCCAAGCGGTTGTATACTTTCCATTGATTCCCCTCCCTATCCTTTACTTAAATCACTGTTCTTTATTTTCGTCACAAACATGTGCCCCGGTGAGTGTGTAATAAAAAAATCCAGGTCTGCATTTTTCAAGACATTTTGCGGGGTCACACCGCATGCCCAGAAAACCGGAATCTCTCCCTCGTGGATCGGAACTGAATCACCATAATCCGGCCGTTGAAGATCCTTGATTCCTATTTCACCGGGATCTCCGATGTGAACCGGACTCCCGTGGACCTCAGGATATTTTGATGTGATTTCAATGGCTTTAATGATATCTTTTCCCTTCATGGGGCGCATACTGACAACCATGTTTCCGTGAAATCTTCCCGCAGGTTTACACTGGATGGTGGTATCAAACATTGGCACATTTCGTCCTGATTCGATGTGTCTGACAGGAACCCCCTCCCGGAGAAGCTCCGCTTCAAAGGTAAATGAACAGCCGAGTACAAAAGAGACCAGATCCCTTCTCCAGAGATCTTCAATCGAATCCCTGGTGGAGAATCCTTTTTCTCTGGTATAGACCCGATATAAAGGCACATCCCTTCGAAGATCTGCACCTTTGGATTTCAGCGGTTCAAATTCCCCCGGTTCCAAAACATCGATCATCGGGCAGGCCTTTGGATTCCTTTTTGCAAAAATCATAAACTCCAATGCCTCTTCCTTTGGAAGGATCACAAGATTACCCTGGGCATAGCCATCGCAAACCCCTGCTGTGGGTTTACTCCAGTTGCCCTCCCGAATCTTTTTCCATAGTTCTTCAGGGTTTATCTCATTCATTCTCATTTTGCTTCCTCCTTGACGAAATCGCCCATTGGTGTAATTGTTACTCCATGGT
>Ga0207421_10000426_pt1 | contig 54325 bp, 53 predicted proteins | sample SodLakKL_010_SED_4_FD_187542 | JGI IMG/M metagenome (GOLD analysis project Ga0207421, IMG submission 187542) | Alkaline sediment microbial communities from Lake Tanatar, Kulunda Steppe, Russia - 8KL_010_SED (SPAdes) (version 2) | ecosystem: Environmental > Aquatic > Non-marine Saline and...
CCGCGCTGGCCATAACGGCCACCAGGCTCCAGAGCATGAGGTCTTTCCACAGGGCTTCCTGTTTTAAGAAAAGCCCTCCCAACAAAAAAGTAAAAGCATGCACCAGGATAAAAAAGAGGATCAAGGAAGGCGCATCAAGCTGGCGCTCTGTCGAAATCGCTGAAAAAACAGGGCCGTGAAAGGGAAAAGACAGCAGCCAGCCAAAGAAGATCCCCTGCGTCCCGATGATGAAGTGATTGCTTTTCAAAGGGATTACCTGCTTCCTAAATCAAGCACGTTTTAATGTAAATTATAGCACAGCAAGAAAATCTAAACAACGGATGAGTAATCGGGAAAAACTGGAACATAACCCCTCAACTCCCTGCAATGTGCTCCCTAAAAGCCGCCCTGCCACCGGGGAAAGCAAGAAAAAAAAGATGGCAATGAAGGGACCGTTGCGGAGTTCGCTGCATATTCTGAAGGAGCCGTTTTCTTTTTTTTGCTTTCGATTTCGGAGTTTTTTTTCAATTTTCGGTTAATCCAGCAGGAATTTTATGATAAAATGTAGAAATTATTGTAGCAAAAGAAAATTTTCCTTGAAAATTATCGGCATATTTTACTCCATTTTTCACAACTCCAGGGCCCTGGAGAGGAAAATCCATTCCGCCTTCCCAGTTCCCAGTTCCCAGTTCCCAGTTCCCAGTTCCCAGTTCCCAGTTCCCAGTTCCCAGTTCCCTCTTTTTGCCTGTTTGACAGATTTGCCTGCGAGCTATGGAAAAATTGATTTTCACCAGGAATGGCAAGCGTATTTTTCCCTGGTCCAGGCCATGTGCCGTGTTTCTGCCTTGCGCTTGCAGGGGGGAGTTTTTCTTCCTCTTCAGTGCAACGCTGGATTTGCCGGGCGTCCGGCGAGGCTTAAAACGACAATCTTTCGGGGGTGGTTTTCATAGGCAAAGAATTAACTTCATTACGAGGTATCAGCAAGGTTACCGCGGAGCGGTTGGCTGCGCAAAAAATAGAGTCTCTTTCTGACTTGCAGAAGAGTACCGCCAGGCCGGAGGGCCGCAAGTCGCTGGCTGCAGCCATCAATGTCAAGGAAAAAGAGGTTTATCTATGGGCCAAACAGACTGATTTGATGCGCATCGAGGGTATTGACGCTGTCATCGCCGAGGTGATGGTAAAGGTCGGGATTCGGAACATGGCGGATCTGGCCCGGGCCGACGCACAAAAACTGAAGAAGCTCATGGATGTGTACATGCGAAATCACAATATTGACCGGGAAATCTCCCCCAGTGACCTGGAAGGCTGGCAAAAGGCTGCCGCTGCCCTGGCCCAGGAACTGGTCAACGACGAGGATGACCATCCCCTGGATCTTCTTTTGGAACCATCCCCAGGGCCAGGGGAGTGGCAGGATACAGCGGGGCCGGTGGAATTCAGCGGCCTGGCCAGGCCAAAAACCAGGGAAGCCTCCTTTTTCTGCGACATGTCGGAAATGATGGTGGAGATTGGCCGGGGGGTGGCCCTGGCACAGCATGAACTGGATAAGAGTTCCATTGAAATCCAAAACCACATCGATGCCCACGAAGGGCTGAAAGGCTACGGCCTGACGGCCACTTGGTATGTTATGCCTGAAACCACCCTGCAGATGAAAGTCAACTACGCTGTGGTGCAGGAAGAAAAAGAGGAAGGAAGCAAAAGCGCTCCCAAGCGCATGTTCGTGGGCCCTGTGAATGCCAAGTACCTGAACTACTTCCAGTTGAGCCGTTCCACGGAGAGCGAACTTACATTCAAGATTGTACCGATTCCGCCGCCGACTTGGCTGACGGATGAATAAGGGGGGATAAGCGTGCCGGATACAAGAAACTTGAACCGCAGGGTGCTCTCCTTATCGCAGGAAAAGCTGCAGCTGGAACAAACGGTAAAGTCGAAGGACGAACAGATCGCCCGGTTAAGCGAGGAGCAGAAAAAACAGGCTTCCTCCTACCAGCAGAAAGCCGAGGCGGACCAGTTACGCCTGGAAGAAAAAGATCGGGAGATTCACCGCTTGAAAAATCAGCTGGAAGAAGTGGCCCGGAAGGCCCGGGTGGATGAATCCCTGGTCCAGGAACTGACCACAGTCAACCTGCAGAAAGATGAGCTGGAAAAGCATGTTCAGCTGAAAACCCACCGGGTTATTGAGCTGGAAAACGATCTGCAAAAACACCAGCGGCAGCTCCAGCAGCTCAGCCGGGAAAAAGAGGACATTGAACAGCTTTACCAGCAGGAGCAGTTGGAGAAAACCCGGCTGCAGCTGGAACTGGATGAGCTGAACCGGAAAACCCAGCTGGCATTCAAAGCCACCGAGATTTCCCAGTATCTAACCAATGCCATTAATGCCTTTAATATTCAGGTGAACACGGGTAATGCAGCAGTGAACTATATTATCAACGGGATGGATGTGGAGATGAAATCCTATGTGGCCCGGGATGAAGACAATGAAATGATGCTGACTGCTCCCAGCCTTTCTACCAGCAGCGAAGAGGGGCTGAGCAAGATCAAGTTTTCCATCAGCGCGGTGCCGAAAGATATGGCCTCCCAGGAGTAAGGGCCAAAAAAGTCGCCTCGCGCAGCACGGAAGGCACCATTTTCTAGGGGACAGGAGGTGAAAATGATGGCAAACGTTGGACAGGAGCTGCTGAATGTGCCTTTTGGCGAGATGGTGCTCAAGCTTGCCTCGGCCATTGCGGAAGGCCAGTACAAGCTGGACCAGGTCAGCTGTGAAATTGCCAAGTTCATGGGCGATAAAAGAGTGGCTCCCATCTACCTTCCTGACTTGACGGATCGTACCGGGGAGACGGTGATCGAAACCTCCCTGATCGGGGCGGGTTTTCAGCCCACTTTTTACCAGTTTACCGATACTATTATTGAAGTGAAGATGGCCATTTCCATGAACAAGACCACAGAGAGATCAGCCTCCGTCAGCGCCAAAGGGGGCTGGGGGCCCTTTTCTGCTTCTGTGAACGCCTCCTATTCCTCCAAGTATTCGTATAGCGTGGAAGGTTCGAGCCTGCTGCGGACCAAGATTACGCCGCTGCCGCCCAACCCGTTCATGGGGAAAATCCTGGATATGCGGGCGGAGATCCAGCAGCAGGAACTGGCGATCCAGCTGAAACGGGCAGAAATGGAGATTGAAGTGGAACGCAAGAAACTGGAAGCGGAAATGGAAGAAATGGAAAATGGCGATGAAGAATAGGGGCTGATCCTGGTTAAACAAACCGCCACGGCCCGTGGTAACCCTGTTGGGGCCTTGGCAGGGGGATGATAATGGGTTTTCAAGCCAAATTAAGCCAAATACGGAGGTGAAGAGATTGAACGTAGGTCAACGATTGCTCGATGTCCCTTTCCCGGAGATGGTTTACAACCTGGCTTTGGCCATTGCCGGAAGCCAGGCCAACCTGGACCGGGAAAGTATTGAAATCTTGCGCATTATGGGCGACAAGGAGAATTATCCCGTCCAGATCCCCTCCATCAAGCTGGACAGCAGCGGAGAGCTGACGGAAGAGGATGCCACCATTGAAACCTCCATGATCGGGGCCGGGTTTCAACCGACCTTTTACCAGTTTGCCGAAACGATCATCGAAGTGAAAATGGCGATCAGCATGACCCGGGAGTATTCAGAGGAAGGTGATATCAAGCGCAAGTCCACCCATGTAGCCTGGGGCAGGCGGGGTTTGTCCATCCGGTCCACCAGCGTCGACGCCACCTATGCCAGCAAATACAACTTTACCCAGGAAGGCAGCAGCACCATCCGGACCCGGCTGGTTCCCGTGCCGCCCAACATGTTTATGCAGCGCCTGCTGGAGATGAAGGCCCAGGCCATGCAGATGAAGTTTGAGCTGGATATGAGGGAGATTGAGCTGGCGATCGAAAAAGAACGGGAAGAAATGGCTGGCAAGCTGGAAGAGCTGTGATGAAAGAACGGTACTGACTGGAGGTGGATGGCGGCGGTGGAGCAGGATAAAGTGGAGCAGGATAAACAGGTTAAACAAAAAACAGCTTTCCCGGCGGGGGATGACCTGTCAAAAACAGCAGAAGAAAACCTGGATGAGGCGGCCTGGACGGAACTGCTGCAGCATTCCCTGTTGTTGAATCCCGATTTTGAGCCGGCAGAGGATGGCAAGGTTGAAAACCGGGAAGTTCCCGGGGGCAAAGGGACTCCCGCCGGCAACCGGGCTTTTCCGGATGTGGTCCAGGAGCAGCCGGGGGAAGCAGCCGGCCAGCAGGATTCACTTTTTGAGCTGGCCCTGCCGCTGGAGGAAACAATACCCCAAACAGAGATCAGCAGGGTGAAAAAAGAACTCAGCCGGTACATGGCCCGGGAGATCAAGTCCAGCTCCAGGGCTCAATCTGCCGGCCAGCAAGCATTTGCGGCGCAAAAGAAGCCAAAGCAGCAAGAAAAACAGGGCCGGGAGAATAAAGACGAGGATAACGGCCCCAAACAGAAGGAAAAGGCTTCCCCTGATGACTGGAAAGGCTTGTTTTGTCTCCAGTTGGAGAAAATGGGACGGGAAGATGCCAAGGTCCAGGATTTCTTTCAGCATGACAGGACGAGAAAAAAAACGCCTGTTCCAAAAATGAGTTTACTCCGGGACGAAACCCTGCATATTCCTTTACTCGATCTGGGACCGGTGGAGAGAAAAGCGGGAAAAAGAAAGGCGGAAGCTGCCTGGCCGGAGAAATCATTCCAGCGCGGGCAGAAGCAAAAAGCATGGTCAGGGGCCAGGAAAAAACAAGCCGACAGCTTCGGGGCGGCAGGCAGCTCGGCTTTCCAGGTGAGAAAGCAGCAGCAGGAAAAGCCGTTGCTCATGCCTGCTCCAGGGGAGCTTTTGACCAGGAGAAACGCAGGGCAGGGCGGAAGGTTCAAGCTGGAGATGAAAGAGGGTGGCTTGCGTGGGGGAAGCGATTTTCAGGGAAATTGCCCGGGAAATAAAAGGGCTGCACAACAGCGCCTTGCTCTTGATCCAGCAGGGCCGGTTAGCAGAAGCAAAAACATGTTATGAACAAGCTCTGGCAGTTAATACCCGGTTATCTGATTATGCCGGCGCGGCGATAACCCTGTTCAACCTGGCCAACCTGGAGGCGGTCAAGGAAAACGTGGTTGAAGCTTTAAACTATGCAGCCCGGGCCAAAGGCATGCAGGATAAGATAAACGCCGATCCAGGTTCCTGCGCTGAACTGCTGCGCCGCCTGGCCCTGGCTGCTATGAAACAGGGCATGGCCCATGAAAAAAATGGAGAACTGGAAGAGGCACTGGCTTGTTACCGGGCCAGTGTTCCTTATGCCGGGGAGAAAAACCGCCGGGCCATGCTCCAGGAAATCGAACTTATCGAAAGAGTGATGCGGTATGGACAGGGAAAAGATTGCCCGGACCCTGAAAAATTTAAATCAGCTGGCCATTCATGAGGTCCGCCAGCATAATTACGCCCGGGCCCTGGAGTTTTTTATCCAGGGCCTGTGCCTGGAAGATAAGCTGGGGCTGAAGGCGGAAATGGCCGAGTCTTTTTTCAACCTGGCCAGCACCTATTATTTAATGGAAGATTATGAGCAGGCCCTGCACAAAATTCAGCTCTCCGAGACCCTGTTTATACAGGAAGGCAAAGGCGAAGACCTATCCAGGGCCCGCCAGATGGAAGCGCAGATACGCATGAAAAGGGAAGGTAAGGCATAATCATCAGGCAATTATTGCTCTGAGAGTGCTCTATTATGAGCTCTAACGCCTTAATTGTCTGGGCGGTTAACTGTCAAAAATGACCGGAATCAAAACTGCCAAGCAACAAGAAATATAGTAATATGCACTATTCATATGCAGTATTCAAAGGAAATAATAAATGTTACCTGTGGTTATACTTGATCAGCTTCAAGCAGCACATGAGAAAATAGTTTGCAGATTATGCGCACACAAGAGACAATAAAGCTCCCGGGATGATATTGCTCATCCCGGGAGCTCCTGTTTTCTCGTATGGTGCGGGCGAAGGGATTCGAACCCCCACGGGTCGCCCCACAGGATCCTAAGTCCTGCGCGTCTGCCAGTTCCGCCACGCCCGCCTGTTAAATCCGTTATTATCGGAGTTTCCAAGTTAAAGGTTAGGTATAGTATCCATTCTGCCGCGTCAAATTGAAATCCTGTTGCGATAATTAGCGGTAAATCCTTCCCGGTAAACCTTGGCAAAATGGGAGTTCAAAAGTGATCTTTGTGTAGCATTGAATACTTACGCACCTTAACCGTTTTCATTATAACAAAGACGTTATGCAAAGTAAACAGGGATACTAAAAAACGAGCCTAAGGCAAAAAAAAGCGATTCTCGCTCATAATTGTTTGCTGCTGCATAACAGGATAATACGGTTTATTGCACGTAATTTGCCCGGAGTTCATTGGTTTTTTTTGACGGGTGCTTTTCTTTTTCGGAAGCGGGGCGCCCGTTTTTCATGTTTCAGGTAATTAGATTGTCATCAAGACCATAGACGACAAATTTTTTGCTTTTACCCGGCACAGCGCGGCTGTTAATTTGAATATTTTTCCAAGTTTAAGAAAAATCATACTTTAGTATAATAGACATCTTTGCATGGAGGCTAATAAAATAATATAAGGAAAAGATTTGCAATTTCTATATTAGGCGATCAACCAAAGAGCGATGACACCCTGGCTGCGGATGGACGCCCGTCCAGAGTAAGTCGGCAACCTGACTCCGGTTGGCCCGGTTTCTGATGAACTCGTGATAACTCAAGTACATTTCATGGCAATAATTCAGCAGGAAAGGAGGTGCAAAAATGATGAAAAAAGTGTTGCTGGCGGGTTTGCTTTGCCTGATGGTTTTTACTGTTTTCGGCTGTGGGGGGCCTTCAGGAAAAGTTTCTGAACTGGAGGAAAAAGCAGCGGAAATCGCCACTAAACTGGAAGATGATTTGGATGAACTGGAGGAGCAGCTAGAGAGCGCTCAGTGGAGTGCTCAGGAGATTGTTCGGCCGTCGGAAGTAGAAGGGATGACTGAAGAATTAGCAGCAGTAGTTGATCATTTTATAGCTGAAGGAATCAATATAACAAATGTTGAGTCGGTAATGCTTAGCGGAGCTATGGGTGCAGAGGCCGGCATGTATGTGTCAACTGATATCACATTTTTCGAGCTTTACCAGTTTGATCTGGATCAAGCTGATGAACAAACGTTGAATTACTTAGACAATCTGAATGAAGAGTATAATTCACTGAATGGGAATATCGTGATGGCCCACCCGGATCGCTTTGATGAGTATGAGGAAGATTACTACACGGAAGCAGTAGAAGCAATTATTGAGGCATTTGAAAGTTTCTAATCAAATAATGCTCAAGAGGAGGGTTTTTCTTTAATGAAAAAGTTGTTGCTGCAAAAGAAAAGATCAAGTCGTGGTGGCGTAAGGATGTTGATGGCGTTGGTTTTGGCCCTTGCCCTGGTGGTGGCACCGGCAGGAGTTCAGGCTGGTGTGTCTGACGGTGTTTACTCCTTCGGCAGCTACAGATACGGACAGCTGGGCCTGGGTGAAGCAAGCGTCATCCGCGCCCTTGATAGCACCATTCCCAACAGGATAGGGGGGACTTACATACCAGACTTCCCCGGTTTTGAAAACCCCAGGGACGTAGCCGCCGGCGAAAGCTTTTCCCTGGTCCTTCTCCAAAACGGGGATGTGTACTCCTTCGGAGAAACACGCCGTGGAGTGCTGGGCCACGGAGAGATGGAAGACCATTACTTGTTCGTCCCTAAAAAAATTGAAGGCATTGGCAAGGCTGCAGCCATAGGCGCTGGGAGATTTAGCTCCTTTATCAGCCTGGAAAACGGCGACCTCTACGCTTTTGGCGATGGGTCTTATGGAAGACTTGGGGTCGGCCATACCGGGCACGAACGTGTCCCTACCAAAGTGGAGGGTGTCAGCCATGTCGTGCAGATAGCACCCGGGGGCACGCACACCCTGGTCCTCCAGGCAAACGGCGATGTCTACGGATTTGGAACCGGCAGAGCAGCCCTTGGTCAGGGAGATAGCGGACCCAGCACATACTTGACTCCGGTAAGTGTACCTCTCCCGGGACCTGCCCTAGACATTGCAGCAGGCTGGTATCATTCCCTGGCGGTGCTGGAAAACGGCGATGTCTACGTTATTGGGTCGAACGCACATGGAAAGCTGGGGTTGGGGATCGATACAAGAACTTCAATCTATACTCCCGTAAGAATAGAAGGCCTTGGGCCGGCTAAAGCCGTCGCTTCATATGAAAGCACTTCCTTTGTCCTTTTGGAAAACGGCGACCTTTACGCTTTCGGCGAAAACGATAAAGGCCAGTTGGGGCTGGGAGATCTGGAAGACAGGGATGTGCCTGTCAAAGTGGAGGCCTTAAGCGGGGTGGCCATGATCGAGGCCGGTAGGAATCACGCCCTGGCTGCCCAAGAAAACGGCGATGTCTACAGCTGGGGCGATGGTGGAGCCAGGCTGGGTCACGGAGATGCTACCGGTCTGAGAAGCACTCCTGCACTCATTGAAGGTCTTAAGGGAAATAACGCCCTGGCCCTTGCAGCAGGCACTGGTCATTCCCTGGTGCTAGTGGGCACCCCTCCCATCACCATCGAAATAGACGGCCAGCTTTTACGCACCGATGTGCCGCCGGTCATCCTTGACGGAAGGACCATGGTTCCTTTGCGGGATATTTTTGAGGCTCTGGATACCGAGGTGGACTACGATGCCGAGACGCGGGCCATTACCGGCACAACAGCTCAGACCAGTATCCAGCTTACGGTGGACAGCACCCAGGCCACGGTAAACGGCGAAGAAGTTACACTGGATGCACCGGCCACAGTTATGGATGGCCGCACCCTGGTGCCCGTGCGCTTTATCGCCGAAAGCACCGGCCAGGATGTGGGCTGGGAAGCCAGGACCAGGACGGTGTTAATCACCACAGAGGAAATAAGTAATATAGAAAAGTAGTTACTACGGTTGATTAATTGAAGCTGGTAATATTTTCACATGTTTATAGGAATTTGAAGGTTGTTTATAGAGCCAGGCCGAAGAACATACCCTGGAAAGAATCGAAAGTAGCGATTATCTTTATAAAAAAGCGTTAGCTGAGTACTGACGCTTTTTCTTTTGCTGAGGCATTAAGGCATTCCCGGGTTTATCCCGTCTAACTTATTAATGTTCTGACACCGCCAGTAAGTTTATTTGTGTTTTTCACCGTTTAAAAACCCTGGCAGGCTTTGATGGTTTTTTGGGTTGCCGAAAAGATTTTTGTAGGTCCAATAAGTCAGTTCTTGTCGGGTTTTGTCAGGAAGGCCTGAGTGATGGAAAAAATGTTGGTATTGAAAAAAAGATCAAAGCGGAGTAAAATAGTTATGTTTTTGAAATGTGGTTCGATTGATAAAAATTTGAAAGCGAGGGCAGGCAATGCAGTTATATTACGGAAAAGAAAAGGCGGAATTAAGTCTTCCTGATGCAGCTCCCCGGAAGATATTACATATGCCGCATATTGAGCCCCTGAAGGACGCGGCCGAAACCATCAAAGAAGCACTGCGAAACCCTGTTGGATCTGTGCCTCTTGGGCAGTATGTGAACCCGGGGGACAGTGTCTGCCTGTTGGTTAACGATTCCACCCGGGTGGCAAGGAGCGACTTTTTTCTGCCCATCCTGGTCGATGAGCTGGTGGAAGCAGGAGTTGCAGAATCCGACATTTTTATTCTATTTACCAACGGGACCCACCGGAACCTGGAACATGAAGAAATGGTGGAGTTGGTGGGGGAAAATACTGCCCGCAGGATCGCCATGTACAACCACGACTGTCATGATGAAAGCAACCTGGTTTACATGGGAGAGACCTCCCGTGGAACGCCGATCTATTTAAACCAACAAGCTGCCCAGGCGGACAAGTGTATCCTGACAGGTAGCATTGTCTATCATTTCTTTGCCGGTTTTGGCGGGGGGCGTAAAGCCCTGATTCCCGGTGTGGCCGGCTATGATACAATTCGTGCCAATCATAGTTTGATGATGGAAGAGCAGGCCCGGCTCGGGATGCTGGAAGGAAACCCTGTCCATGAAGACCAGCTGGAGGCAGCCAGGATGGTCGGTGGCGGGTTTTTGCTAAACGTGGTGCTGGATGAAGCGAAAAACTTTTTGGCCGTGTTTGCCGGAGACATGGAGCAGGCTCATCTGCAAGGGTGCGAATTTGTTCAACAAGCATATGGGGTGGTTATCGATCAGTTGGCTGATGTAGTCATCGCCAGCTGCGGTGGTTATCCCAAGGATATCAATATCTACCAGGCGCAGAAGACCCTGGAAAATGCTGTGCAGGCCGTCAAGCCCGGTGGACAGGTGATCTTGCTGGCCTGCTGCCCGGAAGGGGTTGGTTCCGATATCTACGAGCAGTGGGCTCAAAAATATGAGACCATGGAAGAAATAGGAGATGCGTTAAAGGCCAATTTTCAGCTTGGGGGGCACAAGGCCTATGCTGTATCCAGGGCCCAAAAGCTGGGGACGGTGTTCCTGGTATCCGGGCTCGACCCGGACAAGGTGCGTTCCCTGGGCTTTCTACCTGCCTCTTCGCTTCAAGAAGCGGTGGATGAGGTATACCGGGAAAAGGCGGAACTGCTTACCTATGTCATGCCCCAGGGCTCACTGGCAGTTCCAGAATTATCCTGTGATATGTAAAATATAAGAAAAGCGAGAACAAAAAGAACAAAATAAACAATATAACCGTAACGTTTCTATTTTCAGAGAATTCCTTTATATTAATAAGGTAGGTTATTCTGAAATAATTCTATCTCTATCCAAAATTAGCAAAGGGGGTGTTAAGAGGGGGGTATAGTAGAAAAGAAAGATTTTTAGTAGCGGAAGTATTTAACAAGTTTTGCCTGAGTAACAGAATTAATGCCTGAACCAATTTTTAAGGAAAAAAGGAGTGAAGGAAAGCGTGAAGAAAAAAGCAACCCTATGTATTTTGTTAAGTTTGTTACTGGTCTTCGGTTTTGTATTTGTAGGTTGTGGTGATGATCCTGCCACGGATGCTCCGGCACCCGACGATGCCCCGGATGATGCCCCGGATGCACCTGATGAGCCTGCTGCCGATGTCCCCGACGACTGGCCCGGCACAGTAACGCTGGGAACGGCTGGTGTTGGTGGTGTGTACTTTGTATACGGTGGCGGAATCGGAAGCATGATCGACGATATTGTTGGCGTTCCCACAGGAGTTGAGCAGACCGGCGGTCCGGCTGACAACATGATGCTGGTCCATGACGGAGCCATTGAACTGGGTATGATTACCATGGGTATCGGCTACGAAGGCTGGAATGCGTTGGAAGGCACCGCTTTTGAAGGCGAAGAGCATGACAATGTCCGTGCCCTCTTCCCCATGTACAGCACATACTCCCAGTGGTGGGCCCACGCAGACAGTGGGATCACTACCTTGCGCGACCTGGATGGCAAGCAGGTTGGCGTAGGCCCCACCGGCGGAACCCCGGGAACTTACCATCCCCAGATTCTCGAAGCATTGGGTGTCGATGCATCCCCGGTATGGGGCGCGACTGGCGACCTGGTGGAAAGCCACGCGGACAGGCAGATCGATGCCAACAGCCAGGCGACGGGACTGCCCATGGGCGGCCTGCTGAGCTACGAAGCAACGGTTGGCGCTGACAATGTGGTTATGCTGCCTATCGAAGGAGACGACCGTGACGAAGTAATTGAAGCCATGCCCTTCTGGGTGCCCGGCACCATCCCGGCAGACACCTACGACTTCCTGGATGATGACCTGGAGACCGTCGTTGTCTTTAACTGGTTCATCGGCCACAAAGACCTGCCCGACAGCCTGATCTATGAAATCGTCGATGCCGTGATGACCAACAATGACAGGGTTGTAAGTATCCACGAAGCCGGTAGGGAAACGGTTCCGGAAAATGTCGGCACTAACGACTTCCTGCCCCTGCATCCCGGCGCAGCCCAGTGGTTTGAAGATAACGGTTATGATGTTCCCGCAGGCGCACAGCCCATCGATTAATTTCTGTAATGTGAGATAATGAAACGTAAGTGGATCATGTTTAGTTGATAGGGTGTTTAAAAGAGTGATAACCCTCCCACCCTCCACGCAAAAGCAGCAAAGAGGGTGGGGGGGTTATTAAACCAAGAAGAAAGGAGGCAGTCGGGAACAAAAAATGACTGATCAAAACAACGAAAAATCCAAAAAGCAGCAAGAACAGGACGATCTCGCCAATATTCTCACGCCGGAGCAGCTCAAACAGCTGCAGAGCATGGACGTGGATGAAGACGTGGAAACGGGAAGCCAGCGTGTATTCCCCGGGTTTATGGGCCGTGTTGTAACGATCTGGGCGGTTCTTACATCAGTCCTGCATATTTACTTCCTGGTGTTTAGCCCCATTGACCCGCTGCTTTTGCGCAGTATGCACGTTTTTACCCTTACCGTCCTGGGCTTTTTGCTGGTTCCCGGGTGGGCCAAGGCCAAGGAAAAGATTCACATGGTGGATTGGATCGGGATTTTGCTGGCCATCTATGTCTTTTCCTACATGGTCATTAACTTCCAGGACCTGATCTGGAGAATGCGGGTCAGGCCCACGGATGCGGACCTGGTCATGGTAATTATTGGGGTTGTCATTGTCCTTGAACTGGCGCGCCGCTGCAGCGGTAATGCACTGTTGATTTTGGCCGGTGTTTTCATTGCCTATGCCCTTTTGGGGCACATGCTGCCGGGCTTTATCGGGCACAGCGGTTATGCGTTTCAGCGGTTTATGGGGTATATTTACAGCGACTATGGAATCTTTAGCGCTCCCATAGCCATCTCCTCCAGATATATAATTTTGTTTATTATCTTCGCTTCCTTTTTGCAGGTATCGGGGGTTGGGAAGTATTTTGTGGAATGGGCTTTCTCCATTAGCGGTGGAGCGCGGGGAGGCCCGGCCAAGGTGGCTATTATCGCCAGCGCGCTGATGGGGACCATGAACGGGACCTCGGCCGGTAACGCTGTGGCCACGGGCAGCCTGACCATTCCATTGATGAGAAAGGTGGGTTATACGCCCAAGTTTGCCGCCGCCACGGAAGCGGTTGCTTCGGCCGGTGGCCAGGTCATGCCGCCGATTATGGGGGCTGGTATCTTTATCATGGCGGAAATTACGGGGATACCGTACCAGCGGATCATGATGGCCGGAATTATTCCTGCCTTGCTCTATTTTTCTTCGGCTTTCTTGATGGTGGACTACGAGGCGGTAAAGCTGGGCTTGATGGGTTTCCCCAGGGCGGCCCTGCCCAAGTTCGGTTATGTCATGAAGCGCAGCTTCCTCTTTATCCCGGTGGCGCTGCTCTTCTACCTGCTGCTCACCGGTTGGTCCGTTATTATGGCCGGTTTTGTCGGTATTTGCAGCTGTTTTGTTGTTGGATGGCTCAACGCCCTGATTACCAGGGATGTTACCAAGGGTGTTGACCACAAGAAAGTTATCAAGGGGCTTGAAGGTGGAGCCCGGGGTGCTATCCAGTTGATGGCCGTTTGTGCCGCAGCAGGGATTATTATGGGCGTTATTGCCCTGACCGGTATCGGTGTTAAGTTTGCCAACCTGCTCATGGGAATTGCCGGGACCAGCCAGTTGCTGGCTCTCGTCTTTGCCATGTGTGTGGCTATCCTGCTGGGGATGGGGATGCCCACGACAGCGGCTTACGCTATCGCGGCTTCTGTTTTGACCCGGGGCTTGATCGAAATCGGACTGCCGGTGCTGGTGGCCCATATGTTTGTTTTCTACTTTGCCTGTATTTCAGCGATTACGCCCCCGGTGGCCCTGGCGGCCTATGCCGCTTCAGGTATAAGCGGGTCGGATCCCATGAAAACGGGATACACCTCTTTCCGCTTGGGGATTACAGCTTATATTGTGCCCTTTATGTTCTTCTATGCGCCTGCCCTGATCCTGGGTAACATGGAGGAAGTTATGATGGTTCAGACGGTGCATATAGATGGTACAGATACGATAATGCAGCTAACTGTAACAACGGTGGTGCTCAGGACCCTGACAGCCCTTGTGGGTGTGTATGCGCTGGCTTCGTCGGTGCAGAAGTGGTACTTCGGCAAAATTCCTTTCCTTTTCCAGGTGATCCTGTTTGCCGCTGCGCTGTCCCTGATTACAGCCAGCATTTATGCGGATTTCGTTGGTTTCGGAATAATGGTTGCCCTGTTCCTGTACCAGCGTATGGCCAAGCAGAAAGCGGAAAAAGAAGTGGAAGCTCCTGTCACACCGGATGGCTAAAATCCCGGCGGAGCTCTTTGCTAAATAGACAAGTTTATACGGTCCCCTTGCCCTCCACGCCAAAAGCAGCCAAGAGGGCAAGGGGGCTTTTTTATCTTCATAACAGGGAAGGAAATACAGGGAAATGGGGAGAATTAGTTAAAGTCGCTGTTTTGTATCATAACATCCACGACTTACGGTCGAAGTGCTGGTTTCAACATCCTGCTCCTTAACCGGGGAGAGGGCGCATTCGTCCGGCGACGTTGGTCTCTGTGGCCAAAGGCGCTTGGTGACCGAAGGTTCACGGGCGGTCCGGCCGACAGGACGTCGGCCGCCGGGATCGACCCGGACGGGAGTTAAACCGGGGAGGCCGCCCGGGGTGCCCCGAGGGAACCCTAGCGCCTTCCACAGGGTTACCCAGTCGCCCGGACGACAGCTCCAAGACACGGTTTTTCATACTACTAGAAAGGTATCTCGCCTATGTCACTGTACGCCATCAGCGATCTGCATCTTTCCCTGGGCGGGGAAAAGCCCATGGACATTTTCGGAGCGCGTTGGGAAAGCCATCATCTTAAATTGCAGGAAAACTGGAGCCGTGTTGTTGCACCTGATGATACGGTGATCCTGGGTGGAGACTTGAGCTGGGCCCTGAAGCTGGAAGAGGCCAAAGAGGATCTGCAGTTCATTCATGCCCTGCCCGGGAAGAAAATACTTTTCCGGGGCAACCACGATTATTGGTGGAAAAGCTACGCCAAGGTGAAAAAGGCGCTGCCCTCCAGCCTGGTCGCTATCCAGAACAACTATTATCCTTACGGTGCAATTGCCATCTGTGGGACCCGGGGCTGGACCTCACCCGGGGGGGAGAACTTTACGGAGCAGGACCAAAAGATTTATCAACGGGAGTTGTTGCGTCTTGAGATGTCCCTGGAAGCAGCCCGGATGGATGGCTATGATCAACTTTTGGTTACCCTTCATTATCCTCCCTGGAATGCCAGGTTGGAAAAAACGGGCTTCATCCAGATCATGGAGGAGTTCGGTGTACGAGTCTGCCTTTACGGTCACCTCCACGGGGCTGATCATAAAAATGCGCTCCAGGGGCTTAGAGAGGGGATTATCTATTATTTCACTTCCAGTGATTACCTGGATTTTACCCCCATCCCTTTGGATCTCAGTGTTTTCCGCTCATTTTAAACCGCTGCAGGCCGAGAAGCTTGCTTTACAGCGGTGTTTTCCATGCTATAATAAAGAATAGGAAGGAGAAAATTTAAAATATCTCAGGAAGGGGACATTCAGGGAAATGAAAACCAGGTGCAGGGTTTTTGTGTTTTGCTTATTCATGCTCCTGCTGGTTTTTGCTGCTTCCGGTTGTGGCGGCACGGAGCACCGGGCTGCGGCTGTTGCCAATGTAAATGATCAAGAGATCACCGAGGATGAACTCCAGGAATTTATGAACGCAGTCTTTCTTTATATGCCTGATGTGGAAGAAATGTATTCTGAGCAGGAGGCCCTGGAGATGTTGGAAAACGAGATCCTCTGGTTTTTAATTGAAAACCGGGTCCTGGAACAGGAAGTGCTTACCCTGGGGTTGGAAGTGGATGAAGAAAGAATTGAAGACATCTACCAGGAGACCCGGGAAGAACTGATCAACCATATCTACGGTACTGAAGAAGATTTTTACGACCGTCTTGAGGAGTTAGAGGTTCAGGAGGACTCATTGAGGATGGTTCACCGGGATACGTTTTTAAGGGAGCTGCTGTTTGAGCATGCCGGCAGCAGCCTGCCTGAAGAGGAAGTGAGGGCATTTGTGGAGGAGAATCCCGCCCTGCTGGCCCAGCCGGCCCAGGTTTATGCCCTGCACATCCTGGTGGAAACGGAAGAAGAGGCTGAGTCCGTATTGGACCGGTTGGAAGCAGGAGAAGACTTCATGGAGTTGGGCCAAGAAGTGTCCCTGGACAGCCACGTGGACTTGGGCTATATCAGTTCCGACGATATGCTGGATCCCACCTTCCTGGAAGCAGCCTTCGACCTTTCAGCGGAGGAAATTAGCGATCCCGTGGAAACGGTGTTTGGCCATCATATTATCAAGATTACCGATAAACAAGATGCCCAGGAACTTAGTTTTGAGGAAGTGGCCGAAGAAGCCAGGGAAATTAAAAAACGTCTTTACTTCGAGGAGTACCTGCAAACGCTGATGAGTGAAGCTGCAGTCGAAACGTTTTTAGGACAATAGGTAATGTATAAAACCCTCCCTTTGGATGAATACTAAGGAAAAGCTGCAAAGATGCATATTTGTTGGAAAAGGGAGGGAAGCAGCAGTTGAAAGCAACGGGTATTGTCCGCCGCATTGATGATCTGGGCCGGGTAGTTATCCCAAAAGAAATTCGGCGAACACTGAAGATTCGCGAAGGAGATCCCCTGGAAATATTTGTGGACCGTGACGGCGAGGTTATCCTGAAGAAGTACTCTCCCATTGGTGAATTGGGGGATTTTGCCCAGGAATATGCCGATTCCCTTTATGAGGCGATGGGGCATATTGCCTGTATCGCCGACCGGGATACAGTAATCGCTGTTTCTGGGGCGCCGAAAAAAGAATTTGTTAACCGCACCCTGAGCCTGGCCGTGGAGAAAGTGATGGAAACCCGGAAAAGCATCCTGATCCAGGACACCTCGCAACATGACTTTTACCGGGAAGCGGATGAAGACAGCGTCTCCAAGTTTTATTCGGAAGTTATTGCTCCAATCATTAGCGAAGGAGATCCAATCGGCGCAGTCATTATGGGCACGAGAAACAGCGAAGTGCAGCTGGGGGACCTGGAACTTAAGTTGGCTGAAACAGCGGCCGGTTTTCTGGCGAAACAAATGGAGCAGTAAAAACTTCGATTCAAATCGACCCATCGTAGTTTGGCTCTATTGTCCTTTTTAAGCGGTGTAGTTTTAAATATTTACCAGTTCCCGGGATCAAAGCAAAAAAACTGGCGTTGATCGAAAAGTGGTAACAACAATTTGTTACTGCTTTTTTTGTAAGTTTAATATGATATAATGTAGGGAGTTTTTAACTTGGCAGCTACAGTCAGGCTGCTGCAGGGAGGCCGGAGAATTATTGTCCCGTGGACAGACATTTGTTAAAGGTGCGCTAATCCTGACTTCCGCTGGCCTGAGCGTGCGTTTGATGGGCGCCGGCCTGCGTGTTTTCCTGGGTGCCATTTTAGGGGATGAAGGCATCGGGCTCTACCAGATGGCGTACCCTGTTTATACCGCGCTGTTAGCCATTTCCACAGCAGGGATACCCATTGCTGTTTCCAAGCTGGTATCGGAGAATATTGCCAAACGCGATTACCAGGGGGCCTTCCGGGTTTTTAAGACGGCCCTGGCGATGTTGACCCTGCTGGGTGCTTTTTTTTCCCTGCTTTTGTTCTTCGGTGCAGAAACATTTATCCAGGTCCTGGAGCTGGACCCCCGGGCTTATTACCCCCTGCTCACCGTTTCTCCAGCTATATTCATTGTTTCCATTATGGCCTCTTTCCGGGGTTTTTTCCAAGGGCAGCAGGAAATGCAGCCGACAGCGTTTTCCCAAATCATTGAGCAGTTGGGCCGCATTGCCATCGCCATCACCCTGGTTTACCTGTTAATCCCTTACGGGCTGGAATATGCCGCAGCCGGGGCAACTTTTGGCGCGGTAAGCGGTGCTATTTTGAGTTTGCTGGTGCTCCTGCTGCTTTTTTTCGGACGAAGGCGGCAGTTTGCAGGTGCGATCAAGAAGCAGGTTGTGCTGCGTGATTTCAGCCACCTGGATGTGGTCGTGCGGATAGCAAAGTTTTCCATCCCCATTACTCTGGCCAGCCTGGTGATTCCCCTGGTCAATATGGTGGACCTGGCTGTGGTCCCCAACCGGCTGCTCTTTGCCGGTTTTTCCCGGCCGGAAGCCACAGCCCTGTACGGCCAGTTAACGGGGATGGCCAACCCGGTAATCCAGTTTCCCGTGATTATGACCATTTCCCTGGCCATGTCCCTTGTCCCGGCTATTTCCGAGGCCCAGACGCTGAATAACAGGGGGTTGATTATCCACCGCACCAACCTGGCCATGCGCTTGACCATGTTTTTCAGTATTCCGGCGGCGTTTGGCCTTTTTGTCCTGGCCGAACCTGCCACCCTTGTGCTTTACGATAATGTCCAGGCGGCTTATCCCCTGTCTATCCTGGCTTTTGCAACCATCTTTTTATCGCTTTATACGGCTACTTCAGGTATTCTGCAGGGGATGGGGCGCACCATGGAACCGGTAAAGAATATGCTCCTTGGCGCGGCAGTTAAGTTGCTGCTTAGCTGGTTTTTGACGGCCATACCGGCCCTGCATATCGGGGGCACGGCCATTTCCACTGTCCTGGGCTTCATGCTGGCCTCGATATTAAATGTTCGCAAGGTAGCGCAACTGACAGGATGGCGGTTTCAGTTTGGCGAGCTGGTAGCAAAACCTGTCGCTGCTGCCCTGTTTATGGCTTTGGGGGTCCATGCCCTTTACAGTTTACTGCAGGGCGGGCTTTTACCTGCAGGACCCGTTATTTTTGAGGCAGGACTGGAAACCGGGCAGCGGTTGGCCTATGCCGTGGCATTGTTTGTATCAGTGTTTTTCGGGATGATCGTCTATGCGCTGCTGCTGTTCCTGGTGGGCGGGCTGCGCCGGGAAGACCTGATGACCCTGCCCCGGGTGGGCGGGCGCCTGGCAGCGCTGGCGGAAAAATTGCGATTACTCAGGGGATAACCATTTCCCTCCGGTTTTATTTGTTAGTTGGAAGGAGTTGTTGTTCTGATGATGCCCCTTCGTGTGGTGGGCCTGGGGCGGGGCGATCTGCAGGCCCTGGAGAGACTGCAACAGGAAAATCTTGATTTTCCGGTGGTAATTTCACCTTCGCCCCCTCAGTTTCTGGCAGGATATTTGGAAGAGAAGGGCAAATACCTGGTGGACCTGGCTGATGGATTTTGCAAATCTGCGGGCCGGCTCTCCGTGGAGGCCTGGAAAGAAGAATTGGCTCGTTTCATCGTTGAAAAGTGGAAGAATGAGCCCCGGACTGTCCTGGCGCTGCCGGGAAAACCGGAGCATGGAGGGGGACTGCTGCAGGCTCTGCGCCGGGAAGCAGCCCTGGATGCTGATTTTTCCCTGGAGATAGTTCCTGGTGAAGATATCCGGACAGAATTAATCATTTTTTTGGAAGAAGAATTGGAGACAACCTTTTCCGGCAGTGTAACCCTGGTCGATGCCTGGCAACTGGCGCAGGTAAAAAATGAGCTGCCTGGAGAACTGGTGGTAACCGGTGTTTGCAGTGCGCAGCAGCTACCCGGGATCCGGGACTGGCTGCTCAGGTGGTATCCTTCCAACCAGCCTGTACACGTTTTGCAGTTTGGTGACGAAGGGGTTCTTTCCCGGGTGGATACTTCTTCCCTGGATGCGCTCGGCCAGAAAGACCAGTTCCGGGGTTGGTTCCATCTGCATCTTCCTCCTTCCGGGCGGCATTTGCTGGGCGATATGATTTTCATGATGGAGCAATTGCGGGCTCCTGATGGCTGCCCCTGGGACAGGAAGCAGGATCATAAGTCGCTCCAGCCTTACCTGGTCGAGGAGGCGTACGAAGTGATTGCCGCCATCCAGGAAGGGGACAGTGTGGAACTGTGCGAGGAGCTGGGGGACCTTTTACTGCAGGTTGTTTTTCACAGTTGCCTCGCCTGGGAGCAGGGTGATTTTTCCCTGGGGGATGTAGTCGACGGGATCACCCGGAAGATTTACCGTAGGCATCCTCACGTGTTTTCCGGGAAGGAGTTCCATACGGTCCGGGATATCAGCCAAAGCTGGCAGGAAATCAAAGAGGAAGAAAAAAAAGAGAAGCAGGAAAGCAGGCAGGGTCAGAAGGAAAAACAAAAAGACCAGGGGCGGTTTTCCATGCCCCGGGAATTTCCGGCTTTAATCAAGGCCCAGAAAGTGCAGAAGCGGGCAGCCGATGTGGGTTTTGACTGGCCGGATATAAGTGGAGCTTTGGACAAGCTGCAGGAAGAATTGGAAGAATTGAAAGGGGCTTATTCTGGCGGGAACCTGAAAAAAATAGAAGAAGAAATGGGGGACCTGTTTTTTGCCCTGGTCAATGTCGCCCGCTTCATGGGTGTGGATGCCGAGCTGGTTTTAAATCAGACCGTAGAAAAATTTAAGTGGCGTTTCCAGTATATTGAAGAGCAGGTACAGCTTCGCGGGGGCGATTACAACTGTTTTACCCTGGAAGAGCTGGATTGCTGGTGGGATGAAGCCAAAACCAGGGAAAAAAATAGCAGGCGCTTTGGCGAGTGAGTTTGGTGAGTGAGTCCAGTCTCTATTGCTGAATAAACAACCCGGTTCAGAACAAACTATGAACAAGATACCCCTTCGATTGAAAGGGATGTCTGGCAAACTTTTCATTTTCCAGGAAAGGAGTTTGTTTATGAATCGGGTTTTCCTGTTGGCTTCCTGTTGGAAAAAAATCGTTTTTCCCCTTGCCGTCTTATTTTTGTTGGCAGCCCTGAACTCCGGCTGCCAGGGAGATATGGAACCCGCTGAACCCCCTGAAGAGCCCGGGACGCCGGGGACACCTTCTATTCCTGAAGAAATTGATGGGGGTGAAAGGCAGGAACCGGTTATTGCTGTTTATATTGCTGAAGAAGGTGATGTAACAGAGATGCCCATGGAAGAATACATTGAGGGTGTGGTGGCCGGTGAAATGGAGCCCGACTGGCCCCTGGAGGCGCTGGCGGCCCAGGCCATTATTGCCCGCACTTTTACCTTGCAAAAAATTGCCGAGGCGGGGGGCGTTCCAGACCGGGATGCCCATGCTTCCACGGATATCGAGGAGTTTCAGGCCTATAGCCGGGAAGACATCACAGAAACAGTGCGGCAGGCCGTTGAGATGACCCGGGGCCAGGTGGCCTGCCATGAGGGCAGTTTTATCAGGGCCTGGTTTAGCGCGTATGCCGGCCCGAAAACGGCCCTGGCCGACGAGGGGCTCAACTTCGAAGAAGGAAATCCCCCCTATATCCATATTGTCGAGAGCCCGGGCGAAACGATCATCCCTGCTGAAGAAAAAGACTGGTCGGAGTCTTTTCCCCTGGAGAGCGTCCAGGCAGCGGTGAGTGATCTGACCGGTGAGGATCCAGGCAGCATTGAGGATGTAAAGATTAAGGAACGGGGCCCGTCAGGCCGGGCTGTAACCCTGGCCATCAACGGGCAGGATGTGCCTGCCCCCGACTTGCGGCTGGCCCTGGGCAGCACGGAAATGCGCTCCACTTTTCTCGAGGAATTAAGCCTGGAAAAAGATTCGGTCAACATGGCTGGCACCGGTTACGGCCACGGGGTGGGGGTTTGCCAGTGGGGGGCCCGCGCTATGTCTGAAGGGGGCAGCTCACCGGGAGAGATTGTGAATTACTTTTACAAAAACATTGACCTGGTTACGCTCTGGGACTGAGTATTGCAGAATCGTATAGTGGGAAAAGCAGGTATATTTTGTTCAGTCTCCCGATATACATATAGAAAAAGGGGAGGGTGCCTGTGGAAGAAAAAGCTATATCCCGGGGCAGCAGGCAGCACCGACTGGTGATTGATAATCGAGAAAAAATGGAAATTACGGGAGTTTTGCACGTGGACAGCTTCGATGACCAGGAAATCGTCCTGGAGACGGAACAGGGGTTGATGGCCATGCGCGGCGAAGAGCTGCATATCAAACACCTGAACCTGGAACAGGGGGAGCTGTTCGTTGAAGGCTACCTGCTGGAGCTGGCTTATTCCCAGGACCAGGGGAAAAAAGCGCGGGACCGGGGGAAAAGCTTCCTGGAACGGTTGTTTAAATGATGCCAGGTTCAACCCTGGATCCTCAATTTGTCAGCCTGGTAGTGTTGATCCTGGCCGGTTTTGGCCTGGCCTGCATCTTTGATTTTCTGCGCTGCTGTGGTAAAATTTTTGCGCTCCCCAAAAGGGCGCTATTATTCGTTGATCTGCTTTACTGCCTGTTTTCTGCATTTTTTGTTTTCTATCTCCTGCTGCAGGTTAACCGCGGTGAGGTGCGTTTTTATGCTTTCTTTTCACTGGGGTTGGGGTTAATGACTTATTATATGTTTTGCAGTTCCTTTGTCTACAGGTTGTTCTTCCACGGCCTGACGGCCCTGCGAACTGTTGTGATAAAATTTGCAAAGATGTTTGTCAAGTTGCAGGATTTTTTTAAAAAGTGTAGAATAAGTCGTAATAGCAATCACACGGGCCAGTAATGGACCATTCAGCATTTTTTGTCCAGACGTTTTTTTAACCTGATTCCTGATAAATGACCCTTATAAAGTAGGTATACTATGAGCAAGAAAAACAAGGTTGTTTCTTACCCGGGCCAGTCCCGCAAGAAATTCAAGAGAAAAGCCTTGGCCTTTATTATCAGCCTGTGTATCGTTGTCGCTTTTGTTCTTTACATGGGACAGGTTATTGCGTACTGGCAGGCAAAAAGCGAACTTCGTGTTCTTGAACAAAAACAGGAAGAACTAAAGGCGGAAAGTGAAGCATTGCGCGAAGAGATGGTTTTGCTCCAGGATGAGGAATATATTGAGATCAAGGCCAGGGAAAAGTTGGGATTAATCCGGCCGGGTGAGAAAATTTTCAAAGTGGTCGATTAATGTTCAATGTTTAATTGACAATCCGGTCCGGTTGGGTATATCCTATTATATACCATTAACTTATTCTTAAAGGAGGAAATTTTTGCAGGATGTCTCAAATTGAAGTTGGACAAATTGTGGAAGGGGTGGTAACCGGCATAACCAATTTTGGAGCATTTGTTTTATTGCCCAATGGTGAAACAGGCCTGGTACACATTTCTGAAGTGGCTGACTCCTATGTAAAGGATATTAATGAGCATCTTCAGAAAAAAGACAAGGTAAAGGTGAAAGTCCTCAATGTAAACGGGGACGGGAAGATTGGCCTTTCCATCAGGCGAGTTTCCAATGACGGTAAAAAGGACACCCAGCAGCAGCAGCAGCGTAAAGGAACCCGACCCCGTTCAGGGGGAGGCCGCCCGCAAGGTGGAGTCAAGGTTTCTTTTGAAGACAGGCTGAGCAAGTTCATGAAAGAAAGCGATGAGAGACAACAGGACTTGAAACGTCATACTGAATCCAAGCGAGGTGGACGGAACGAATAAATGCTGGAGGTCTAATCATAGATTGCCAGGCACAACAGGATCCAGGTGATAAACTGGATGACTGTGCAGGCATGTTTCATCGTGTACTGGAAAGGATCAGTCAAGGCACCCTGTATTAGGAGGTGCCTTGTTTCTATCTTAATCGATTCTACCTGAATCAATATGTAACTTAACGGGAGGCGCAATGAGCAAAAAAATCGGAGTTCTTGACCTGGGAAGTAATTCTCTGCGGCTAATGGTGGCGGCAGTTGAGCAGGGGAGGATCATTCCAGTTCGGCGGGAGTTAAGGGAAACCCGGTTGGGGCAGGGGCTAAAGCCGGGGGAGTCCCTTTGCCCGGAAGCCAGCAGGCGGACGCTGGAAGCGTTGGCAGAACTGAAAAGCATTGCCGGGGAGGAGCATGTTGCCGAAGGAATGCTGGTTGCTACCAGTGCGGTCCGCGAAGCCTCGGACGGTCAGGTATTTCTGGAGCAAGCCGCCCGGCATTTTCCCTTCCCTGCACGTTTGCTTACAGCCCGGGAAGAAGCTTGTTTTGGCTTTCAAGGGGCTGTCCAGGCTTTGGAGTTGCAAAATGGCCTGGTAGTCGATCTGGGAGGCCGGAGTACCGAACTGTCCTGGCAGGAGGCTTCTGGCGAGAAAAGATTTATTTTTCTCAGTATTCCCCTGGGTGCAGTCAGGCTGTATGAAGAATTCGAACGGGGTTCCGGGCCTGAAAGTGTTCAATTAGGCCTGGTTATGGAGAAAGTGCGGGGAGTCCTGGAAAAAGAGTTTGGCCGCGCAGCTGTGCCTTTCCCCCCGGAACCGGGACTTCCACTGGTAGGCCTGGGAGGGACCATTACCACCCTGGCAGCGCTGGATTGTGACTTGACAGCATATGACCCGCAGCGAGTGCACGGGCATACCATTTCCAGGGCTGTTGTCCAGCAGTGGATTAAGAGGCTCCAGGGCCGTTCTTTAAACGAAATCCAGCATTTGCTTTCCTTTGCTCCCCGGCGGGCTGATATCTTTCCCTCCGGGGTGGCGGCCTGGCTGTCCATCCTGGACTTTTGCCAGCGGCAAAGCGTTATTGTGTCTGAAGAAGGCCTGCTCTGGGGTGTGCTGGAGAGCCTGGCGGAACAAGCAATCAGTTGTAACGGGACGGTACAGGATAAAAAAACCAGGTTGTGATCGAGTCTTTACAGATTTTGAGTTCAACCTGCTGACCGGGGTAAAAGGGCGTACGTGCCGATCCCGATGGCGACAATTTCGCTGGACTTGTTTTTAACTTCAATGGTGCTGACCCCGATTTTTCGTCCTTTTTTGATCACCTTCCCGGTAGCGGTGATTTCTTCCTGGTCTATGGTGACCGGGTTCAGATAGTTTATTTTCAATTCCACGGTGCTGATGGTTTCACTGGCCAGGTCCATCTGCTTAAAAAAAGCTACAGCCCCGGCTGCATCCAGCAGCGAGGCAACCGCCCCCCCGTGCATGACGGAGAATACCTGTTCCAGTTCCGGTTTAAAAGGCAGGTATAGTTCGGCAAAGCCTTCTTCCAGTTTTCTAATTTTCAGGCCCAAAAGGCTCCAGTATGGAGATGATTCCAGGATACGGGCCAATTCTTTGGCGTTCATTTTTTTCCTTCACCCCTTGCAAAAATTACAATATTGTTATATTCTTTATGAGTAGCAGGATTCCTGTTAAATTGCCCGGATTAAGGGAAAGATATCTTCATACTTGTATCAATCCATGTATGAAAACGAAAAAAGCCGGAAAAATAATAAAAATGCAAAGAACAAAAAGGATAATGTTACCTTTCGTCGAAATTATATGAAATATTACTTTGAAAGGGTGATGTTCGTGGCTACAGGAAAAACGGAAATGGTCAAGATTATTTCAGACAAAACAGGTATCTCGCAAAAGCAGGTTTCCGAATGCCTCAATGCTTTTACGGAAACAGTGACCGAGAAACTGGCCGAAGGTGATAAGATTCAGCTCACCGGCTTCGGCACTTTCATGACACGGAAGAGGGAAAGCAGGGAAGGAAGAAACCCTGGCACCGGGGAGAAGATTACGATTCCAGCGGGCGTAACTCCTGTCTTCAAGGCCGGCAAAGTGTTGAAAGAAAAAGTAAACGGCTAAACTCAACTATATAACTATATAAATGGTGAGGGGCCAGCCAGCGTTAAACTGGGCTTGCTTGACAGGCTGCAGTAGTTGGTTGGTTTACATAGTCTTTTTTTGCCAGGCACCCTGGATCAGGGTGTTTTTTTTTGCCCGGATCAACCCAATCCCCGGAAGTTGTGGGGTCGGCTCCGGAGCTACGGGAGTGCAGCGGAGAACCGCCAGGGAAAGCGCCAGAACCGTCCCCCTGCTTCCGGGAAATGCGCCAGGGATTAAAGGATATTTTGAAAAAAAAGCGAAAAGTATAGCATTCGGGTGCATCAGCACAGTAAGTCCCGGCTGATGGATTTTGGTTCATTAAAGGAGGAATTCAGTTGACAGGACAGGAAGAGGGAAGACAGGCGGTAGTAGAGCTTATGGCCAGGTTTACAGCTGTGGTGGGCAAGCAGCTTCCAGACGATGTGCTGGATAAACTGAAAGCATTAAGAGAACAGGAGGAGCAACAGCTCTCCAGGGTAGTTTATGACTCTATGTTTGAAAACCTGGAAAAGGCGCTGGAACTGGATCGGCCGGCCTGCCAGGATACAGGAGTCATCAATTATTTTGTAAAGGCCGGGACGAATTTTCCCCTCCTGGCCCAGATGGAAAATATTTTGGTGGAAGCTGTCCGGTTGGCCACAGTTGAGGCTCCGCTCAGGCATAATGCTGTTCAGATTTTTGACGAGATAAATACAGGGGACAATACCGGGGAAAGGGCTCCTTTTGTCCACTGGGAGATTGTCGATGATGGCGACCAGGTTGAACTCGAGGTTTATATGGCAGGGGGCGGGTGCAGCCTCCCGGGACGAGCAATCACCTTTATGCCTTCGGCAGGTTATGAAAGTGTCGTCAGCTATGTTTTTGATACCATTGTGGACTGGGGAATTAACGCTTGCCCTCCCCTGCTGGTCGGTGTTGGGATCGCCGGTTCAGTAGAAAATGCGGCCCTTTTATCCAAGAAGGCGATCTTAAGGCCCATCGGATCTTCCCATCCCAACCCCAAGGGGGCAGAAATGGAACAGAGGCTGGAAAAAGGGCTGAATGAGCTGGGTCTGGGTCCTCAGGGTCTTGCCGGGAACTCTTCTGTGCTGGGAGTTCACGTGGAGTCTGCGGCCAGGCATCCTTCGACCATCTCTGTGGCGATTAATATTGGCTGCTGGGCCCACCGGAGAGGGACCATCCGGATTAACAGTGACCTGTCATACGAAATCATTTCCCACCGGGAGGTAACATGATGAAAAAAAACCTGAAGACACCCCTGAATAATGCTGATCTTGCAGAAATACGCATCGGTGATCTGCTGTACCTGGATGGACACATGATCACCTGTCGTGATATCGCCCACCGCCGGCTGATTGAACGAGGTATGGAGCTGCCGGTCAATTTACAAGGGTTGGCCATTTTCCATGCGGGACCTATTGTCAAACAGGATGGCGCCGGCTATGAAATGATTTCTATCGGGCCCACTACCAGTATGAGGATGGAAAAATACGAGCAGGAATTTATTGAGCGTACCGGGGTGAAACTGGTAATAGGAAAAGGCGGCATGGGAGCCAAAACGGCTCAGGCCTGCAGGGAACATAAAGCGCTGCACTGCGTGTTCCCGGGAGGCTGTGCCGTGCTGGCTGCAACCCAGGTGGAGGAAATTGAAGGTGTACAATGGGCAGAACTGGGTATGCCGGAATCGCTGTGGATCTGTAGGGTTAAGGGATTTGGCCCGCTGATTGTCTCCATTGACACGGAAGGTAATAACCTTTTTGCGGACAATAAAGCCCTGTACAATGATCGCAAGGAGCGCAGTGTAGCAGAAATTTCCAAACACGTTGGTTTTATCAAATAAGACCTTCAACCTGGACGAGCCAGAAACAAAATTATTTTCAGTGCAGTTGTGCTGTGCGATAGAATTTTTGCCAAAAATGCGCAAGACTTCACTGTTAAGGGCCTAACCACTTCAAGCCTGTGGTCGTGGTTAGGTCCCGGAGCTGGCCTTGTTTATCCTTCGATCGACAAGATCAAAAAAAAATGGCCTGGAGCGGGCTGGAGAAAAAGCCGGTTTACAAAGCAATTTTGGGTAATTCTTGGCCTGGTGTAGTAATTTTCAGATTAATAAATTTTTCCAGCCCCCCTTTTATGACAGACATTTCCAAGTGAGCCCGCTATAATGAGGAGGAAACGGTTTTTTGCTCCCGTCATTGGCGGGCTTGCTTATTGTCTTAAAAGGGGGTTGTTTTCCGTGGAAAAAACAGGGACAGAAAAATGGCCGTACAACATACCGCTTTGGCGCCGCAAGTTTATTGGGCAGAGTTTTTCACCTCTGATTACGGTATTGCAGTTTTGCAGTCGCCTGGATGGGACAGGCTTTTTATGGTTTTTTACCGCTTTTTTTATTGGACGGGCTTCCTTGTTGGGGGAAGTGGCCCCTTTTGCCCTGGTATTTTGGGCCTTGGTCCTTCGGTTGCGTCCAGAGCGCAAGCTGCCGGTGACCCTGGCGGTTTTGGCAGGGTGGCTGATGATTAATGTCAGCGTCTTCCCTCCCTGGTCGGTACCGGCCAGCATGCTGCTTTGGAAAAGCCTTGACTTTGTTTCCAAACGCCTGTTTAAATATGAGCTGCACCTGGCCCTGCTGCTGCCGTTAACCCTGATTGTTTTGCGGGCACCTTATTTTATCTGGCATCACTTTACAGTGTACGAATTGGCCATTGCCCTGATGGAAATATCCCTGGCGGCATTACTTCCTGTTCTGTTGCAACCTTTGTTCCAGCTGCCGGGCAGTGGGGAAAAAATCAAGGGCAGGCCTTCTCCGGAAGTGATCGTGGCGGCATTTTTGCTCTTGGGCCTGGTTTTTCTGGGGATGAATGAAGCCTTGCTAACGGGCCGCGGGGCACTTATGAATATGACTTCCTTTTTCCTCGTGCTGGCTGGCAGCTATCTTTGGGGCCCGCTATGGGGCGTTGTTGCCGGGTTGGGAATCGGCTTGTGCGCCAGTATCGCCAGGCCTGAACTGCTGGTTTACGCAGGCGTGCTGGGTGCTGCCGGGTTAACCGCAGGGTTGTTGCGCCATCAGCGCCGGATTATTATCGCCGGCGTTTACCTGGCCTTTTTACGTTTTATGTCCTTTTTTGGCCTGGAAGGTGGCTATGAACTGACCGGGCTCTGGGAAGAAGTGGCCGTTGTGGCCTTGTTTTTGATTGTGCCCCTGTCTTTCTGGGACAGGCTGCGGGGCTTGATCCGTTACTGGCCCTTCAAGTTGGAAGAGGATGAACAAATCCGCTTTGCCATGGCCGTCCGGATCAAGGATTTCGCTTCCGTTTTCAAGGAGCTGGCAGCTACCTTTCAGCCGGCCGGGCAGGAAGAACTGGTGCAAGCCAGGCGTGATCTTTCCCCCCTGGTCGACTACTTCAGCCGCAGGGTTTGCCGGGCCTGCGAACATTTTCAGCGCTGCTGGAAAAATGACTTAAACAACCAGTACAGGCGGGTGCTGTCCATGTTTTCCAACCTCCAGGAGGCAGGCGCATTTTCCGAGCGCATGATCCCCGTCAAGCTCAGGCGCTACTGCCCCAGGCAGCAGGAAATCGTAAAATCCATGGGGAATATGCAGGAAATATACCGGTTGAACTGTTACTGGCAGGAGAAAATTCAAGACGGGAGGGAGTTGGTTTCCCAGCAACTACAGGGTATCTCTGCAGTGATGCACGACCTGGCCCAGGAGTTGAAGCTTCAGCCCGAGGATTCTGTGGCACAGGGGGAAGAGACTGAACCGGAATCGATCCGTTTTTCCATAGAAGCAGGAATTGCCCAGGTAGCCCGTCACGGTTTTAGTGTTTCCGGGGATAGCTACGCCCTGCTACCTTTAAAAGAAGGCAGGCAGGCTGTGATGTTGAGTGATGGCATGGGTAGCGGTAAAGAGGCGCGCCAGGCCAGCCGGGCTACAGTTAAGCTGATGGAACACCTCTTGAGGGCAGGATTCCGCCGGGAAATGGTAATCAATACCATCAACACGCTTCTCCGCCTGCGTTATCCGGCTGAACGCTTTGCCACCCTGGACCTGGCCCTGCTGGACCTGCAGGCAGGGGAAGTTGACCTTTATAAGTTGGGGGCTCCCCCCAGTTTCCTGAAAAAGGGGGACCGGGTAAAAGTAATCGGTTCCGGTGCTCCGCCCATAGGCATACTGGATGACATTACTGCAGAGAAAAAGCATTTTACCATCGCCGAAGGAGGTATCCTGGTCATGGTTACCGATGGGGTAATCGGCCGGGAGCCTGAAGACGGTGAGGAAAGTTTTGTGGAGTTGCTCCGGGATATTCGCCACGATCATCCTCAAATTATTGCGGACCGCCTTATTGAGGCAGCCTGCCGCCGGCGTGCGGAACCGGCCCGGGACGACCTGACAGCCCTGGTTATTCGCCTGCGTAAAATCAATTCCGCCAACCTGCCATAAACAAGCCTGTCAGGTCCATTCTGTCAGCTGATAAATTTCCCCCTGGAATTGGAGCAGGATTTTTTTTAAATAAAGAGAAAAGAATAATTAATATCCTAGACCTGGACCAAAGCAAGAACCATAAAGGATTTACGACCGGGCGAAAAGTTTTGCAAAAAAGCGCAAGACTTGAAAAGTAAGGGCCTGATTATGCCGCAATAAATGGGCGGATCAGTTACTTTTTTATAAAGCCGGTGTATCCTTCCTGGCCCCGACAGCTGGTTTCAGGGCCGGGAAGTGAAAACTCCACTTCTAAACGACTGCAGGTGAGAAACTGCTGAAAGATTTTCAGTCCTTTTTATATGAAAAAGCTGTCCAGTTTATCGAAGAAAATAAATTGTTTCAGCCGGGCGATCGAGTCGTCACTGCCGTTTCAGGGGGCGCCGATTCCCTGGCGATGCTGTATGTACTGGATCGCCTTTCCCGGGAATACGCTTTTTTGCCGCTGCAGCTTCATGTTGCCCACCTGGACCATGGGTTAAGAGGAGAACAGGGCAAGGGAGATGCCAATTTTGTCAGAAATCAATCCCGGAAACTGGGCCTTTCCTTCACAATTGCCAGGGTGGATGCCGAAATGTACCGCAGAGGCAAGGGACTGTCCCTGGAAGATGCCGCCCGGCAGCTGCGCTATCGTTTCCTGGCCCAGGTGGCAGAAAAAGTGCAGGCGGATAAGATCGCTGTTGGACATAACCGGGATGACCAGGTGGAGACGGTCCTGCTGAATTTCTTGCGGGGTTCCGGCTTAGGTGGCCTTTCCGGGATGAAAGCCAGGCGCAGGCTGGGTCAGGGGGCATGTGATTTAGTTCGTCCCCTGCTGGGATCAAGCCGCCGGGAAATTGATTGTTTTTGCCGCCAGCTCAAACTCAACCCCCGGATCGATGCCACCAACCAGGAGCTTCAGTTTCGCAGGAATCGAGTCCGCCTGGAGCTGATCCCCTACCTGGAGGAAAAATATAACCCCCGTGCCCGGGAAGCGATTAACAGGCTTTCCCAGGCGCTGGCCCGGGATAATGAACTGCTGGAAAACCTGGCAGCGGAGCAGTTGGAGAAATTAACCTTGGAAAGAGATGAGAACTTCCTCTCCCTGGACCTGCCACGCTTTTGCCAGGAACACCAGGCCCTGCAGGCCAGGATAATCAGGCTGGCGGCCTCCATTCTGATTGGTGCTTTTCCCCGGGACCTTGGTTTTCAGCATATCCAGGAGGTAATTGAGCTGTGCTGCGGGAAGACAGCCGGCGCAGAACTGCATCTTCCCCGGGGGTTACGCGTGTTCCGCAGGGGCAACCGGGCTGTTCTTGCCTTGTCTACAGGACGGGGAAAGCCCGGCCCGGTTTCCTTTGCCCCTGCTGCCCTGCCCGTTCCGGGGCAGTGTAATATTCCGGAAACCGGCAAGCGAGTGACTGCGAAGCAGGCCGACCTTCAGGACCTGAACTGGCCCCCGGATCCGGAAAAAGAGGCTTACCTGGACTATGCGCGGGTAGCCAGCCTGGTGAACGGAAGTCTTGAACAAAAAAAGAGCAATGGACCGGGTGCTGACCATTGCCTGGAACTGCTGGTCAGGCCGCGCCAGGAAGGGGACCGCTTTTATCCCCTGGGGGCGCCGGGAAGCAAAAAGCTGAAAGACTACTTTATTGACCACAAGATTCCCCTGGAGAAACGGGGCTGCATCCCTTTGGTAACTGCCGGCCAGGCCATTATCTGGGTGGCCGGTTACCAGGTGTCCGAGCTCTGCCGGATAACCGGCGAAACCAGTAACGTGCTGGTGCTGCAGCTGGAAGATGCCTCTGCAGAACAAGCAGACACGGAACCCTAGCGCCTTCCACAGAGTTACCCAGTCGCCCGGACGACAGCGCCAAGACACGGTTTTTCATACTAAGGAGGGAGCACAAATGACAGGCGAACAAATAGAAGTTCTGATTTCATCCAAAGAAATTGAAGAGAAAGTCAAACAACTGGCCAGGCAGATTTCCGATGACTACCGTGGGAAAAAACCGCTGTTGGTCTGCGTGCTGAAAGGAGCGGTTGTTTTCCTCTCCGATTTTATGCGCCATCTGGATATTCCCGTGGAAATTGACTTCATGGCTGTCTCCAGTTATGGAGCTTCCACCAAATCTTCAGGAGTTGTGCGGATATTGAAAGATTTGGAAGGAAGCATCGAAGGCAAAGATATCATTATCGTTGAAGATATCGTCGATACGGGTTTGACCCTGGAATATTTAAAAGAAAACCTTCTTTCCAGGAAACCTGACAGTTTGCGCCTGATAACCCTGTTGGATAAACCGGAACGAAGGGAAGTTGATATTGAGCCGGACTACTGCGGGTTTTGTATCCCGGACAAGTATGTTGTAGGATACGGGCTTGACTGTAACGAGCAATATCGTAATTTGCCGGATATATGTGTTTTGCTTGAGTTTGAATAACAAGTGTGATACAATTTAGCAGCAGGTATTTTATCGGAGTTGGAGGGAGGTTTCCTGGTTTGAACAGCCGTTTTTTGCGACAGGCAACATTTTATCTTTTGATTTTTTTTATTGCGGTTGCCTTGATTCAGACTTTTAGCCGCCAGCAAGATGTGGTGCATGAAATAAAATATTTCCCCACGTTTATTAACTATATCGAAGGCGGTCAAGTTGCCGAGGTGGAACTGGTTGGAAACAATATTGAGGCAGTCCTGGAAGATGGGACCATGGTCAAAGCATATAACCCGGAAGGGGAAAAATTGATCGCCAGGCTCATCGACCACAATATTCCCGTGGATCCCCATCCTGAACCGGAACCACCCTGGTGGTCTACACTTTTGACGTACATGATTCCATTCTTGTTGATCATTGGCTTGTTTTTCTTTTTTATGCAGCAAACTCAGGGTGGCGGGAACAAGGTGATGAATTTTGGCAAAAGCAAGGCCAAGCTTCATCATGAAGGGGAACGCAAGAAAGTAACCTTTGACCAGGTGGCCGGAGCCGACGAGGAAAAAGCGGAATTGCAGGAAATCGTTGAGTTCCTGAAAGAACCCAAGAAATTTGTTGAGCTGGGTGCCCGCATTCCCAAGGGGGTCCTGCTGGTAGGGCCGCCGGGAACAGGGAAAACCCTGCTGGGCCGGGCTGCGGCCGGTGAGGCCGGCGTACCTTTTTTCAGCATTAGCGGTTCGGACTTTGTTGAGATGTTTGTCGGTGTCGGGGCTTCCCGGGTCAGGGATTTGTTTGAAAATGCCAAGAAAAATTCCCCATGTATTGTTTTCATCGATGAAATCGATGCTGTCGGGCGCCAACGTGGTGCCGGGCTGGGAGGCGGCCATGATGAACGGGAGCAGACACTGAACCAGCTCCTGGTGGAGATGGATGGTTTTGATGTCAATGAAGGAATTATTATCCTGGCGGCCACCAACCGCCCGGATATTCTGGACCCGGCCTTGCTGCGTCCCGGGCGCTTTGATCGCCAGGTAACGGTTAACTACCCTGATGTCAAAGGACGCCAGGAGATTCTCCAGGTGCACACTAAAGGCAAGCCCATTGACAGCGATGCGGATTTAAAAGTGCTGGCCAGGCGCACGCCAGGTTTTACCGGCGCGGACCTGGAAAACATGGTCAATGAGGGAGCCCTGTTGTCAGCCCGTCGGAACAAGAAGAAAATTGGTATGCTGGAAATGGAAGAAGCCATTGACAGGGTTATCGCCGGCACAGAGAAGAAAAGCCGGGTGATCAGTGATTTCGAGAAAAAAATTGTGGCCTTTCACGAGGCCGGTCATGCCTTGGTTGGATATCTGTTGCCCCACACCGACCCGGTGCATAAAGTCTCCATTATTCCCCGGGGGAAGGCTGGCGGCTATACGCTGATGCTCCCCGAGGAAGACCGCTACTACATGACCCGGTCCGAATTGCTGGAGCGGATCAGTGCTCTGCTGGCCGGACGGGTGGCTGAAGAGGTGGTTTTTAATGAAATCAGCACAGGTGCGCAGAACGACCTGGAACGGGCCACCTCCGTTGTTCGCCAGATGATTATGGAATACGGAATGAGCGAAGAGCTGGGTCCCGTTACCTTTGGCCGCAAGCAATCCCAGGTTTTCCTGGGTCGTGACCTGGGCCGGGATCGGGATTTTAGCGAAGATATTGCCCGCTCCATTGATCGGGAAATCCGTCATACAATGGATAAATGCTACAGTGTTGCCGAAGAAGCCGTGGAAAAAAATCGTGATAAACTGGATCTGATTGCGGAAGCCCTGCTGGAAAAAGAATCCCTTGATGCGTACGAAATCAAGGCTTTAATTGAAGGCAAAACGCTGGAAGAAATAAAAGAAGAAGAAGCACATGAGGCAGCAGATCAGGAACGTGCTGCCGAGGACCAGCAGGCAGAAGAGTCGAAGAAAGAGAAGACGAGCAAAGTCAGGGTTATTTTCAGGCCTGATAAAGGAGATGTGCGCAGGGAACCCAGGGAAGAGTTATAGTCAGCTGCTATGCTAGGGCTATGTTCTGGCCTGTGCTCTCCGGAAGGAACAATTTGCAGGGAACAAAATGCTTGTAAAGGCAACTGTCACACCAGAAGGAGTGAAGAAACCATTTTCGGCAATATCACCGATGTTCCCGGGATTAAAGTAGGTGTTGCAACCGACCAAAATGCCGCCACTGGCTGCACCGTCATGATCATGGAAGACGGCGCCGTTGGCGGCGTTTCTGTTCAAGGGGGTGCCCCGGGTAGCCGGGAAACGGATCTGCTTTCCCCTTTTTGCCGTGTCGAAGAAGTGCACGGGATTGCCTTAAGCGGCGGCAGTGCCTTTGGGCTGGATACGGCCTCCGGGGTGATGCGCTATCTGGAGGAAAAACAGTGCGGTTTGCCTGTAGGACCTTACCGTATACCTATCGTTCCGGCAGCAATTCTTTTTGATCTGTTTATCGGTACAGGAAATGTGCGTCCCGATGCTGAGTGGGGATACCAAGCGGCAAGCAATGCTGTAGCCGGTGAGTTTCCCCAGGGCAGTGCCGGAGCAGGGACAGGGGCAACTGTGGCCAAATCCCTGGGCATGCATGGTGCGGTAAAGGCCGGCCAGGCCAGCCTGTCCCGGGAGCTGCCCGGTGGTTTGATTGTAGGTGTACTGGTCGTGGTTAATGCCCTGGGCGATGTCTGGGATACCCGTGGGGCGCTGCTGGCAGGGCCCCGTGACCCTGAAAGTGGGCAAATGAGGACAACCCTGGATATCTTCTCTGCTGGTGAAGCGGTGATAGAACGGGGCAGGGCGCCGGAAGACATTGACCTTCCCGGTGATAGCGGCGGCGGAATGAATACCACCCTGGGGGTTGTAGCGACCAACGCTGCCCTGAGCAAGGTGGAAGTGAACCGGGTAGCTGCTTTGGCTCACAATGGCTTGGCCCGGACCATTAAACCATTACATACGGGCTGGGATGGCGATACAGTTTTTGCCCTGGCCAATCCCCGGGGAAAAACTGCCCTGGTGGATGTGGTTGCAGCAGTCGGGGCGGAATTGATGGCTGAAGCCGTCCCTCTGGCCCTTTACCGTGCTGTATCTTTAAGTGGAGTCCCTGCTTTGAAGGATTTGAAGTTGTAGCGGGGAGGGTTTGAAAAAGCAAGTAAAAAGTGAAAAAGATAACGTTCAGTCAGCAGGATTTTATTCTTTTATGTAGAATACTTCTAACGTGCTATATTCAAGGCTGTACCTTTGAAATACTTGAAAAACAAAGATTATCCTGTATTAAGTTTCATTACTACTTAAATTCTTTTCATAACAAGTCTTCGAAGCAGTTTTTAAGCAAAACGAGCAGGAAAGGGGGGAGCCGGGCAAGGATCTTATTCAGGCAGTGAACAGTGGAGTCGTTTGAAGGGTTGCATTTTGCATGATTGTACCGCGGTACATGATATGGAAAGCCGGGCAGGCTGTCAAAAATAGCGTTCCGGCATTCCAGTGAAAAGGAAAAAATGAGGAGGTTAGATTATGCCATTAGATCCAACTAAGTATGAAGATTGGCAGATTGCTGAAGCAGCAGAGAAGGATATGAAAAAAGTTTTTCAACTGGCGGAAGAGATGGGAATGGAAGAAGAAGAACTTCTTCCCCAGGGGCATTATGTGGCAAAAGTTGATTACATGAAAGTCTTGGAAAGGCTTAAAGATAAGCCCGACGGAAAATACGTCGATGTGACCGCTATTACACCCACACCTCTGGGCGAAGGAAAATCAACTACCACCATGGGTTTAACCCAAGGCATGGGTAAACGCGGCAAAAATGTAATTGCGACCATCCGGCAGCCTTCGGGTGGCCCCACCATGAACATCAAGGGCTCTGCTGCTGGCGGCGGTCTTGCCCAGTGTATCCCGTTGACACCCTTTTCGCTGGGATTGACGGGTGATATCAATGCCATCATGAACGCCCACAACCTGGCCATGGTAGCCATGACTTCCCGGATGCAGCATGAATTTAATTACAGCGATGCGTTCCTGGCCAAGCGCAACTTAAAGCGCCTTGATATTGACCCCAACAATGTGGAACTGAAGTGGATTATGGACTTCTGCGCCCAGTCGCTGCGCAATATTGTAATTGGTCTCGGTGGAAAAATGGACGGGTTTACCATGCAGTCCGGCTTCAATATTGCCGTTTCCTCAGAAGTTATGGCTATTTTGTCCGTAGCTACAGACCTGCAGGATATGCGTGAGCGCATGGGCAAAATTGTCGTCGGCTATGACAAAAAAGGCAGACCGGTTACCACAGCAGACCTGGAAGTTGACGGCGCCATGACCGCCTGGATGGTTGATGCGATCAACCCGAACTTGATGCAGTCACTGGAAGGACAGCCGGTCTTTGTCCATGCCGGGCCTTTTGCCAACATTGCCATTGGCCAGTCCTCCATCGTCGCCGACCGGGTCGCGCTGAAGCTGTCTGATTATGTCATTACCGAGTCCGGCTTTGCTGCCGATATCGGCTTTGAAAAGTTCTGGAACCTGAAATGCCGGATGTCCGGCCTGAAGCCTCACTGCGCCGTTCTGGTGGCTACTATCCGTGCACTGAAGTGCCACGGCGGTGCACCGGTTCCCGTCCCCGGGAAGCCCATTGATCCGGTTTACAAAGAAGAAAACGTTGAATGGGTCGAAAAAGGCTGCAGCAACCTGGTCCACCTGATCAATGTAATCAAGAAGGCTGGCATTAACCCCGTTGTATGTATCAACAAGTTCTATACCGATACAGACAATGAAATCAATGCGGTCCGCCGGATTGGTGAACAAGCTGGTGCAAAAGTGGCCATGTCCGATCACTGGCAGTACGGTGGAGACGGGGCCCTGGAATTGGCGGATGCCGTTGCCGAAGCTTGCGATGAGCCCAACGAATTCCGTTATCTCTACGAGCTGGACACACCGTTACGCCAGCGTATTGAGCTGATTTCCAAGGAAGTATACGGCGCTGACGGGGTCGACTATTCCCCCGAAGCCCTGGAAAAAGCCAAGCGCATGGAGCAGGATCCGGAGATTCAGAAACTGGGCACCTGCATGGTTAAAACTCACCTGAGCCTGTCTGATAACCCAACCAAAAAAGGAGTTCCCACGGACTGGAGACTATTTGTCCGCGATATCCTGACCTTTGGTGGAGCAGGCTTTGTTGTCCCGGTTGCCGGCACCGTCCCCATGATGCCCGGAACATCTTCCGACCCGGCCTATCGTCGTATCGACGTGGATACCGGCACCGGCAAAGTAACCGGCTTGTTCTAAAAAGCTGGCCTGCAGAAATATCTTAATTGAAGTTTCAATAAGGTACGATAGCTTGCTGGCAGAGTAGGTGCCATGCGTTAAGTGCTACGAGGATGGGAAGTTGCCTCTAGACGAAGGGTATGAACCGTAGAAAAAGGTTTATGCTTGCGACATGGTACCGCATCCACTGCCACACAAGAGCGAAGCAAAGCACCTCTTTTCTCTTGAATGTGGCAGTAGCCCATTCCAGGAGAAGGAGGTGCTCTTGTTTTGTCAGATGAAAAAGTAGATCAAAAGAAAATAGAAAAAGCGGTGCTGATGATCCTGGAAGCCATCGGGGAAAACCCTCAACGGGAGGGGTTGGTGGATACGCCCAGGCGGGTAGCCCAGCTGTACAGTGAGGTCTTCAGCGGTCTGCACCAGGACCCCCGGGAACTTCTGCAGACCTGCTTTGTAGAGGATGAGCACAACGAAATGGTTATCATTAAGGATATTTCCCTCTACTCCATGTGCGAGCATCACTTGCTGCCTTTTTACGGGAATGCGCACATTGTTTATATTCCCGAAGGGGGGCGGATCGTGGGGCTTAGCAAGCTGGTGCGGGTTGTGGAACAGATCTCCCAGCGCCCCCAGCTCCAGGAACGGTTAACCAGCACCGTGGCTGATGTGATCATGGAAGTTCTGGCCCCCAAGGGTGTGGTCGTCGTGGTGGAGGCGGAACATCTCTGCATGTCCATCCGGGGTGTGAAAAAACCGGGGGCCACCACGGTGACTTCGGCTGTGCGGGGGATTTTCTACCGCAACCCGGTGTCCAGGTCCGAGGCCTTTTCCTTGATCAAGGGATGATGGCCGTAATGAAACGGGCTAATTTGCTGCTGCAAGCCCCGGCTTACCGGGATTATATGGAAAAGATCAGCAGGGCAGAGCTGGAAAGAGCCTTCTGCAGGCATGATCTCCACCACTGCCTGGAGGTTGCCCGGCTCTGCTGGCTATTTCTCCTGGAGGCAGGAGCGGACTATCCCAGGGAGGTTGTTTACGGCGCAGCTTTGCTCCATGATATCGGCCGCTGGATGGAATATCGCGGACAGGGGTGTCATGCCGGCCTGGGCGCCAAACTGGCAGAACCCTTGCTAACAGGTGCCGGCTATACAGAGCCTGAACGAGAACTGATCACCGCTGCCATTTCCGAGCACCGCCGGGAAGAAGATGCAGTTTTTTCATCATCTTTAAGTTATTACCTGCGCCAGGCCGATAAATACAGCCGTCCCTGCTTTACCTGTGCCGTCGGCGAAGATTGTTACAAAAAAGATCAAATGCCCCAGTGCCGGGAACTTTTTTATTAAACCTGCCAGCCAACCCGGCAGTTCGGACGGCAGCACCAGCACCAGCACCAGCACCAGCACCAAATACCGGTATTTACCTGATCAAGGAGGAGGAGTACTTTTGTGTCCCACAGCCAGGCTGCTCAGTTTAAAAGATAAGCAGGATATCCGCCGGGAGATGAAAAAAATCAAGGTAGACCCGGCAGGGATCAGCATTATGGAACCCAAGAACCGTTTTTTTACCATCAAGGTCAGCCGTCTTCCACTCAAAGCGGCCTTGCTGTTGAAACAGGAGATGCTTTCCAGGGGTGGGGAGGCAGCTCTGCCCCGGGATACCATTTCTTTAACCATGGACAAGGTGGACACTATCCTTGCCGGGACCAAAAAGCATTACCTGGAACTGGTCAAAAAATTAAAGGCGCAGCCTTTTGGGCTGCCAGCCTTGGCCGACGAGATCATTCGGGTGATCCAGAACACGGAAAAGAAAAAGACAGAACTGGTGGTGGGAGGGCACCACCTGCCCCTGGGAAAGCGAACCCTGGTCATGGGGATTTTGAATGTAACGCCGGATTCTTTTTCTGACGGGGGGCAGTTCGACCGTCTGGACTTGGCGATTCAGCAGGCCGTGAAGATGGCCCGGGAGGGGGCAGATATCATCGATGTGGGTGGAGAATCCACCCGTCCGGGGCACCAGCCCATTTCCCCTGAAGATGAGTTGTCCCGGGTGCTGCCGGTGATAGAAAAACTCAAAAGCGAGCTGGATATACCCGTATCCATCGATACGCATAAGGCTGCGGTAGCCAAGGAAGCTCTAAAAGCAGGAGCGGATATGGTCAACGATATCTGGGGATTGAAAGCTGACGAGGAGATGGCTCCTGTAGTCTCTTCTTTCCACGTCCCTTTGTGTGTCATGCATAACCGCAAAAATGCTGTTTATGAAGACTTGATGGATGACATCATTTCCGATTTGCGGGAGAGTATAGCTCTAGCCGACGGGGCCGGCATAGACCTGGAACGGGTCATCATCGATCCCGGGATCGGCTTTGCCAAGAACCTGGAAGAAAACCTGGAAGTGATGGACAGGCTGGAAGAGCTGCAGGCCCTGGGACATCCTGTTTTGCTGGGCACTTCCCGCAAGTCGATGATCGGGAAAACGCTGGATGTTCCCATGGAGGAACGATTGGAAGGTACGGCAGCGACTGTGACGGCAGGGATTCTCAAAGGGGCCGATATCATCCGTGTTCATGAGGTAAAAGAAATGAAAAGGGTGGCGCAAATGACCGATGCCATGGTGCGAAGATGAGTGCTTGCAGGGACTGCATAGTTCTAAAGGGACTGGCTTTTTATGCCTACCACGGCGCTCTGCCCGAGGAAAGGCGCCTGGGCCAGACGTTTTTGGTGAACCTGGAACTTTTTTTGGATTTAAAACAGGCCGGCCAGACGGATAACCTGGAGGATACAATCAACTATGCCCAGATTTATGACCGGGTTCGGCAGATCATGGAAGGCCCGGACCATCATTTGCTGGAATCTTTGGCGGAAAAAATCGCCGGCGAAGTTCTCGCAGCCCCGGTTCAGGGGGTTCGTGTGGAAATTCAAAAGCCCGCTCCCCCGATTGAGGCCAGCTTGTCTTATGTGGCGGTACAGATCCAAAGGGGGCTTGTCCCTTGAATCAGGCCTATGTTTCCGCCGGTTCCAACTTGGGCGACCGCTTGGAATACATCAAAAAATCCCTGTACCTGCTTCAGGTGCAGGAAGGCATCCAAATCAATCGTCTGTCCTCTTTTTATGAGACCGCTCCCGTAGGTTACCTGGACCAGGGAAAGTTTATCAATGCGGTGTTTTTCCTGGAGACAGTCTACCCGCCCCACCAGCTGCTCAAGGTCCTCCAGGAGGTGGAGTTTCGCCTGGAGAGAGAACGGACCATCCGCTGGGGTCCCCGAACCGTGGATTTGGACATGCTTTTTTATAAGGATTTGGTCCTGGATGATGCGGAATTAATCCTGCCCCATCCCCGCTTGACGGAAAGGGCCTTTGTCCTGGTTCCCCTGGTTGAAATTGCTCCTTTGCTGCGGCATCCCCTGACAGGGAAAAGCGCTTCCCAGCACCTGGATGAGTTGGATCAAGGAGATAAAGAGGGCGTGGTAAGGCTTGAGCTTGAAGATAGGGGATAGTTTGGACCAAAAGAAGACTGATCAGGCTTTCGAAAGCCATTACAGGGGTGGAAGCCTGGGGTGAGGAGCAAAAAGCACTGCTTTGCTTTCGGCACTTCATCCTTCTGACCCTTGAAAGGAGTTCAGGTATTTAATGGTTAAAAATGAAAAAGTGGCAGCTGCTTTGGTTTTCCTGTTGACATTGCTGCTAATTATGGGCTGCTCCCCGGGCCAGGAGGGGACGGAAGGTGAGCCAAAAGGGGAGATATATGAATTCAGCCTGGCCCACTTTCAACCGGCAACTCACCCGGTGGAAACAGTCCTGATCCAGGGCTGGATCGAGGCCATAGAAGAAGCTACAGACGGCCGGGTGCAGATCACCAGCTTTCCAGGTGAAACCCTGCTTCCCGGAACGGAAATTTATGAAGGGGTCGTGGATGGAGCTGCTGATATCGGGCATTCCGCTTATGCCTACACCCGGGGATGCTTTCCGGTAATGGAGTCTTTCCTGGTTCCCGGAATCCCTTACAGCAATGCCATGGTAGCCGACCGTGTTGCTATGGCAGGGATCGAGAAACTTGAGCCCGGGGAACTACAGGAGGTAAAACATCTTTTTACCTTCAGCACAGGACGCGGAGACCTGTTGATGCAGCAACCCCTAAAAGAATTGGAAGACTTAAGCGGTGTGGAAATCGGGGTCACGGCCGGACAGTTTGCCGAAGCGGTCCGGCTTTTGGGTGCAACAGGTTCCGTTTTTACCATGCCGGAACACTACGAAGTGATCTCCAGGGGGATGACCCAGGGTGTCCTGGCCCCTATGGAAGTGCTGAGAAGCTTTCGGATTGCTGAAGTGACCGGGTATGTGACACAGACCCCTTTTCTTTACAACCAGCTGCTTTTCATGGTCATGAACCAGGAAAAATGGGATGCTCTCCCCCCCGATCTTCAAAGGACCATAGAGGAAGTGACCGGGGATTACTATGAAGAAGTAGTTGCCGGCTTCTACGACCGGCTCAATGAAGAAGTTTTGGACTGGATTGAAGAGGAGGGGCTGGATTTGGAGATCATCACCCTTTCGGAAGAAGAGGCAGAACGCTGGAAAGATCGATTGGACCCTATCCTGGAAGAACACAAAACCTACCTGGAGGAAAAAGGCCTGCCGGGAGAGGACATCATGGAGACGGTCCTGGAGTTGGCTGATGAATACAACCAGCTTTATGGAAATAGGTAAAAGGTGGAGTTTTTCTTTCGTCGAACGATGCGGCGGTTCTCCTCCATTCAAGGAGGCCTAGTCACGGTGGAATGGTTTAAAAATGCCATTGTCCAGGTTACAAAATCTATGGATGTCATTGCCCGGGTGCTGTTCCTGCTGATTATGCTGCTGGTGGTGGGCAATGTAATTTTTCGCATGTTCGGTCGGCCGTTTGATGGTTCTTATGAGTGGGTCGGCTTTATGATGGGGACGGCGATCAGCTTTTCTCTGGCCTACTGTGCCCTGCGTGAAGGGCACATAGCCATCGGCATTTTGGTGGAGCGCCTTGGCGGAAAAATTCGGCAGGCTGTCCTGTTGTTGGAGAAACTGCTTTCCTTCTTTTTCCTGGCCTTGACGGTGCGGATGATCCTTTTATATGGGAATCGCATGCTTGAAAGCGGCCATGTGGGAATGAATACCGGGGTGCCGCTTTATTACTTTGCCTATATCATCGCTTTTGGCTTTTTGGTTTACTGCCTGGTTTTGATCTACAACCTGGTGGATGGGGCAGAAAAGATGATCAAACGATGAGTCCGTTAACGATTGGAATAGCCGGGATTTTGCTGCTGTTGCTGCTGTTCTTCTTAAAAGTGCCCATCTCCGTTGCCATGATCCTGGTGGGGTACCTGGGCTACGGTGCCAGCACCTCTTTTACCGCTGCCAACCGGGTCGTGGCCGGAGAAATCTACACCACATTTACTTCCTATTCTTTAAGCGTAATCCCCATGTTTGTCCTGATGGGTTTTTTGGGCTATCGTGCTGGCATTGGGGCACGCCTGTATTCCTTTGCTTATAAAGCCGTGGGTTTTTTGCCGGGTGGCCTGGCTATGGCCAGCCAGGTGGCTTGTGCCGTTTTCGGGGCCATTTGCGGTTCCAGCACGGCTACGACGGCGACTATTGGCTCCATTGCCATTCCCGAAATGAAGCGGTACGGTTACAGTGAGAAGCTGGCCACTGCCTCCATTGCAGCGGGTGGAGCCCTGGGAATCATGATCCCCCCCAGCGTTATCCTGGTCCTCTACGGTGTGGCCACAGAGCAGTCCATCGCCAGCCTGTTTTTGGCTGGTATTATTCCCGGCCTGCTATTAGCCCTGATGTATATGCTGGCCATCCTGGTCATTACCCTGCGGGAACCTTCCCTGGGTCCACCGGCTTCACGGGACTATCTCTCCTTGAACGAACTGTCCCGGTCTTTGGGCGGGGGACTGGGGGAGATCATGGCCGTTTTTTTGCTGTCCTTAGGCGGGCTTTTTGCCGGCTGGTTTACTCCAACAGAGGCTGGGGGGGTGGGGGTGGCAGGGATACTCCTGGTTATCCTGGTGCAAAAACAGCTGACCCTGGACGTGCTGAGCAATGCCCTCGCTGATGCCACCAGGACCTCGGCCATGATCCTGTTTTTAGTGGCCGGGGCAACCATCTTCGGGCGCTTCATCACTGTTACCCGGCTGCCTTTTGACCTGGCCCACTGGGCCGGCGCCCTGCCACTGCCTTCTTTTGCCGTTTTGCTGGTTATTTTGTGTATCTTTCTTGTTTTGGGCACGTTTATCGATTCCATGCCCCTGATGCTGTTGACAGTGCCTATCTTTTTCCCCGTAGTGGTTAACACCCTGGGTTTTGACCCCATCTGGTTCGGCGTAATCATGGTCCTTGTGGTTACCATGGGCTGCATCACACCGCCTGTGGGAATTAATGTTTATGTAATCAAGGGGGTGGCAGAGGATGTGCCGCTGCACGTCATTTTTCAAGGTGTCTGGCCCTTTTTGGTGGCGGTTTTCCTTTGCTGTGTCCTGTTGATCATCTTTCCGCAGTTGGCTCTATTTTTACCCCAGGCGTTTAAAATGTGACCGCCTGGGGCAGAAAGAGCAGCAGGGTATGCAGGAGGGCAGACCCGAGGATATTGCGGCTTTTCAGGAAGACATAACACAAAAGCAGGGATAGACCGGGCAGGAAAAAAAACAGTTCCAGCTGCCGGGCCGGGTCTGCCAGGATTTCCGGGGAGCGGGTATAAATGACCAGGCAATAAAAACCGGTAACCAGGACTGGTGTTAGCAGCAGTCCTCCCCAGCGCCCGGTTGTCCGTTCCAGCAGGGTTTGGATAAAGCCCCGCCAGAACAGCTCCTTGGCCAGGCAGCAGGCGAAAAGCAGGCCGAATAGCGTCGCTCCCTGGGAAGCTGTGGCGACAGTCAGCCCCGTGGGGAACTTCAGGGCGGAAAAGAAGGTAATAACCAATACCAGGACCAGGGAAACAATGATACTGCGCCAGATGTTTTGCCAGTTTACGCCGAATAGCTGCCGGGAGATCAGGTGTTTCCAGGCCAAAAGAACCAAAAAGATCATGATCCCGGCATAGGTGGATAAGCTATAAAGATTAAAGTCCCTGCTCAGCGGTGGCAGTTCAAGATAGAGGTAGGCACCGTAAAGCAGCAGCAATGAAATAAGGGCAGCAGCAAATTCTCTCCACAAGGGGAAGGTTTTCAAGATGTGTAACATTGGTTTGGGGGTGGGAAGATCAAGGGTCAACATTTGGGCAAACAGCATGGCGATAAACAGCTGCAGGCCAAAAAAAGACAACATCCAGAAACGATGTTCCGGGTCGATGGTTTCCGGGCCGTAAAGGGCCTGACCGTCTTTTTCCAGGTATGTATATGTTTGCTCCTCTCCAGGAAGAAAAATTCGCTGGTGGCCGATGACTTCCACGGTCGGTAAAGTTACCAGCTGCCTGGCGGATAATGACAGGCGGCTGGCCGAGATGCGGTCGTCCACTGACAGAAAAAGAGTTTCGCCCTTTAGTTCCTGGAAGGTGTCATTATCCATGGTAATGAACCCTCCCGTTATGTCCAGGGTTTCCGTTTTGCCTGGCGTGAATGCGGCGCCATGTTCCGCCTGAAAAGTGATCCCGATAAAGTCATCGCGGTTATATACGGGGGCGATGACCGCTTCATCGGGCAGGTGCACCCGGTAATCTCCCCGGGCAAAATCCCAGGCTTCACTTTGATATATTTCCCGGAAATGAATCGACGGTGCAGGGGTGCCGATGCTGGAGGAGTGAAAAAAAGCAACGTAAAATGCAGCCAGGCACAGGGCAATAGCAGCGGCAAGCAGCAGGATGAAGTATGAAATGGGATTCAGCTTCAGGGGGGTTCGCACAATAAAAACCTCCACCTTGGGATGTTTGGCTGTTATACGGCAGGTTTGACTTGAAGATGACTCTGCCGGTACGGTTGCAAGATTTATTCTGTTGGAGATGACTATTGTCCAACGGAGCCGGCTGACTCCGGCCGACAGGGAAAGCGGCAGAACCTTCGCCCTGCTTTGCAGTTCCAACGTCAACTGCAAAAATGGCGCATGTGCGTTTAAGCGTAAGTGTCTATCTTGTTCATTCGAGTTTTTTGTAGTAAATCCTGCTTTTTTGCAGAACGAGCAATAAAAATAAAATTGAAGAATAAAACCTCTTTTTTATTTAAGTAAAATGTAGTAAACTAAACTTAAAATTGTTCTGGTATCGGAAACCGGTCTTGGATGGAATAACAAAAGGGGTTGTCGGCTTGCTACTCGCTATTGATGTCGGTAATACGAATATAATGTTGGGCGTGTACAAGGAAAACAAGCTTCAAACGTGGTGGAGAATCTCTACGAACCGAGAACAGACTGAGGATGAATACGGTGTCATTATTCGTAACTTGTTTCAACAAAGCGGTTTGCAGGCAGAGTGTATCAGTGCCATGGTTATTTCCTCCGTGGTCCCCCCACTGCGCTACCCCCTGGAAAAGATGTCCCAAAAATATTTTAAAATCGATCCGATCATCGTTGGCCCCGGTGTAAAAACCGGTTTGAACATTTTAATGGACAACCCCCGGGAAGTAGGCGCTGACCGGGTCGTAAATGCCGTTGCAGTTATTGAGCTATACGGAGGCCCGGCCGTTATCGTGGACTTTGGGACGGCGACAACCTTTTGTGCTATTTCCGAAAAAGGAGATTACCTGGGTGGCGCTATTGCGCCTGGCATTGATATTTCGACGGAAGCGCTTTTTGCCAAAGCAGCCAAACTGCCCCGTGTTGAGTTGGTGATGCCGGAGAAGATCATCGGGAAAAACACAACAACCAGTATCCAGTCGGGCATCGTCTACGGTTTTGTTGGCCAGGTTGATGGTATTGTGCGGCGAATGATGCGAGAATTCTCCCAAAAGCCCCTGGTAATCGCTACGGGGGGGCTGGCTGGCCTGATTGCCCGGGAGTCGGAATCCATTGAACAAGTGAACCACTTTTTAACCCTGGAAGGGCTGCGGATAATTTATGGAAAAAACGTGCCAAAAACCGTCTAGGAAAAAAGGTGCGCCGGGCTGTTCGTGGTGGGGGTTGGGCTCATGTTGAACAACCGGGAACAGGTTCAACATACCATTGAGGGCTTGCCTGTGGACCGTGTCCCCCTGGGGGAACTGGTTGTTGACCCGGCCTTTTGCTTAAAAGCCCTGCGGTGTCAACGTTTTTCCTTCCCGGTAGCCCGGGAATTTTGGCAGCGCTTCAACCTGGACCTGGTGGTACTGCCACCGCCGCAGGAAGGGTTTGGTTCTTTGGAAGCAGAGAACATGGACAAAGACTCCTGGTCCCTGGAACGATGGAGAAAAGAAACGGATTATTATATCTTTTCCCTGGTCAACGGGGGTTTTTCCAGGGCACTGGCGTCCATGGGCTTCCGAAGCTTTATGGAGGCGACAGTCAGGGAACCGGACCGGGTAAAGCAAAGTATCCGCAGTTTTTTTGTCCAGGCCCTGGAAGAAGTGGAAGCGGCAGCACTGGCAGGTGGAGACGGCATTATCATCGGCGACGACCTGGCTTACCAGAAAGGCACCTACATTTCCCCCGCAGCCCTGCGGCAGCAGTATTTTCCTTTTTTACAGGAGTTTTTGGAGCAGGCTCGCGAGCAGGGCCTAACGGTGTTTTTCCATAGTGACGGAAACCTGGAGGAAATTCTCGCCGACCTTGTCCAGACCGGGGTTCATGGACTGCAGGGCCTGGAGCCCGCAGCGGGAATGGACTTGAACAACATTAGGGAAATGTACGGGCATAAAGTTTGCCTGATGGGCAACCTGGACCTGGCTTGTCTGCAGGATGGGGTGGAAGAGGAAGCAGTCAAAGCAGGGGTTGCCCGGGTGATGGAGGCAGGGAAGCCCGGAAGACGTTTTATTTTTGGCACGTGCAGTGGGCTTCATGAAAGCCTTTCTGTAGAAAAAGTTGAATTAATGTATCAAGAGGCGTTGAGGCAGGGTAAGTATTTATAAAGCCACGCAATTAGATGGGGGCTGATTCACCTATGACAAAAGCAAGGAGAATGTATTTCGGGGGCCAGTACAAGGTGCTGGACGAGGGGGATATCAAAGATATCCATGAATCGACCATGCAGGTGCTGGACCAGGTAGGTCTGGAGATCAATTATGAGCCGGCCCTGGAAATGCTGGAAAAAAACGGGGCCCGAGTTGACCGGGACCAGAGCCGGGTTTTTATTCCCCGGGATCTGGTAACCAAGTGCATCAAGCAGGCCCCGGGGGAGTTCACCTTTTACGGCCGGGAAGAGGGGAAAGAAATTGTGCTGGGAGGGACCCGGGTTCATTTTGGCACCGGGGGCACGGCTTTGAGCGTGCTGGATTTGGACCGGGAAAAACGAAAATCAGTGGGTAAGGATATCGCTGATATTGCGGCCCTGGTGGAGAGGCTGGAAAACGTTGAATTCTTCATTGTCCCCGTGTATCCTCATGATGCGCCAGAGGGCAAGGCGGATATCAACCGCTTTTTCCCGGCCCTTTGTTACAGCTCCAAGCCGGTTATGGGCGGAGTTTACAGCCTGCAGGGGCTGCGTGAGGTGGTGGAGATTGCCTCTACGATTGCCGGGGGAATGGAAGCGCTGCAGCGCAGGCCATTTATCGGTTTTATCACCAGTATCGCCAGCCCGCTTAAAATTGATGACCTCTATGCCCAGCTGCTCATGGAAGTTGCTTCCATGGGGCTGCCTTTGGCCACTTCCACGGCGCCTACCGCGGGTGCCACAGCGCCAATCACCCTGGCCGGGACCCTGGTGCAGCAAAATGCCGAAGCGCTGACCGGTGTGATCTTAAGTCAGCTAACCAACCCGGGGACCCCGATATTATACAGCGCGGTTCCTTCAACCATGGACTTGCGAACCATGTCTTTTCTGATGGGAAGCGTGGAATCCGGATTGATGAATGCGGCCATTACCCAGATGGCCAATTATTACCGCCTTCCCAGTTATATTACCGTAGGGACCACAGATTCCAAGCTGCCTGATGCCCAGGCGGCTTATGAAAGCGCCAGCACCTGCCTGATGGCCGCCCTGGCCGGGGGTAACTTTATTCACGAAGCGGCGGGGCTTTTGGAAAGCGCCATGACCGCATCTTATGCCCAGTACGTCATCGACAATGATATCATTGGCGGCTGTTTGAGGGCGCTGCGCGGTGTGGAGATTAACGAAGACACAATGGCCGTAGATGTCATTGCTTCTGTAGGCCCCGGGGGCAATTTCCTGGGAGAAGCCCATACAGTAAAATATATGCGGACAGAAGCCTTTTTTCCCAAGGTCAGCGATCGCAGGAGCTACCAGGCCTGGAAGGCTGCAGGGGGCAAGGACAGCTGGGCGACAGCAGAAGAGCTGGCCCGCAAGTTCCTGGAGGAAGAGCGCCGCTGCATGATGGGGGAAGAACTGAAGGCCCAGGTGTACAAAGAGCATCCCGGCCTGCTGGAACTCTAAAACTATTTGACCAGTGCAATTTTTATTTGATCTTGGGCAGGAATTTGGATGTAGAAGGAGAAATGTTTAATATGTTTCGGGAGAATGCGCAAAAAGAAGCGAATATGGGAATTATCGGACATTTCTTGACATTTCAGCGGATTGTGAAATTTTTAACAATTATTATATATATTTTATAAAAAGGAGCGATGCAATTGGACGATTATATTACCCGGATTGTATTCCGTTACGTGCTTCTTTTCATCCTGGTTTACGGCATTTATATCGTGCTTCACGGTCACCTTTCACCCGGTGGCGGTTTTGCCGGCGGTATGATCCTGGGAATGGGCATGCTCTTGTACTTCCTTATCTTCGGTTTTGAATGGAAGGCGAAACTGCGCCGTCTGCCTCTGGACGTTGCGATTGTTTTTATCGGTCTCGGGGGCATTATCGAGGCGGTCAAGTTTATGCTGCCCAAGCACGGTCCTATCGGAGCGCCCGGAACCCTGTTTAGTGTGGGAATTATCAGCGTGGTAAACATAGGAATTGGCCTGCTGGTGGCCAGCACGATTCTAAGTATTTTTTACCTCTTGGTTGAGGAGGAATAAAGATGGAACTATCGATGTTGTGGGTCAATTACCCGTACGTTATTTCAATTATTCTTTTCTCCATGGGATGCCTGTGTATCCTGACCCAGCATAATTTGATCAAAAAAGTGATCGGGATCAACATTATGGAAACGGGTATCTTTTTGTTTTACGTTGCCGTGGGCAATATTAAGGGGGGTGTGCCTCCGATTTACGATCCCAACCTGCCCGAGGGAATACTTTATGTCAATCCCCTTGTTGATGTATTGATCCTGACAGGAATTGTTGTAAGTTTCAGCGTAACAGCATTCGCCCTGGCAATCATTGTGAAGCTCTATTATTTCTATGGTACAGTTTACGCGCCTAACATTATTCGAATGAGGTGACCTGTTATATGGATTACTTATGGGAAACACTTCCGTTTTTGCTTATTCTCGTTATTTTGCTTGCTTGTTTTATTATGCCCTTGTTTGCCCGCTGGAAGAAAGAGGTTGCCCCCTACATTACCCTGGTAACCATAGTGATCACGTTCGGGATCAGTATCGTTCTGGCTTACCGGGTAGCCGGTGGTGAAGTTATTTCCTACGCTGTTGCCGGTTGGCCTCCACCTTGGGGAATCGAAATATTGATTGACGAACTTTCAGCCATGATGCTGGTCCTTTTGACTGCCAGCAGCCTTTTTATTGCGATTTTTAGCTTTCATTCACTGCATACGGAAATTCCCGACCAGGCAACGGGCTGGTATTATACCCTTTATCTTTTAACCCTAGCGGCAATGATGGGTCTGGTGATCAGCAACGACCTGTTTAATGTTTACGTTATGGTCGAAGTCGTGGGGATCGGAGCCTGCGGCATGGTTGTCGCCAAAGGGGAAAAGCTTTCCACGGAAGCGACGTTGCGTTACCTGATGCTGGCGACCCTCGGTTCGGGCTTTTTGTTATTCGGGATCGGCTTTTTGTACCAGATTACCGGAAACCTGAATTTTGCTTATGTGGCTGCAGAGTTGGCCCGGGTCCATGACCAGTATCCCTTTTTAATCTGGGCGACAATGAGTTTCTTCACCGTGGGGATGGGGGTAAAGGCTGCCCTATTTCCCATGCATATCTGGCTTCCGGATGCCCACTCATCCGCTCCTTCCCCCTCCAGTGCCATGCTTTCGGGGCTGGTGGTTAAGGTTTACATCGTTACCTTGATTAAGCTTTACTTCGTTGTTTTCGGTTTTGAACTCTTTACGGAGACATATATGCGCTACCTGGTTCTTTTCCTGGCTTCCGGCGCTATTCTGGGCGGGTCTTTCTTCGCTTTTGTCCAGCTGGACTTGAAGCGGCGCCTGGCGTATTCCACGGTGGCCCAGATAGGCTATATTTTCCTCGGTTTCGGGCTGGGTACCGTCTGGGGCATCACCGCAGGGTTGCTGCATATTATTATCCATGCCCTGATGAAAGTCTGTCTTTTTCTTTCCGCAGGGGCGATTTACTACCAGACGGGTAATAAAAAGGTAACGCACTTTTCCGGGCTGGGTTACAAGATGCCCATCGTCATGGCTTCATTTACTATCGCTTCTTTATCCATGGTGGGTATTCCATTATTCGGGGGGTTCATCACCAAGTACGGATTGGCCCTGGGGAGCCTGGAGGCAAATAATCCCTACTTCATTATTCTGATCGTCTTAAGTGGCCTTCTGAACGCGGCTTACTACTTTCCGATTATCTGGCAGGCCTACTTTACCTCGGGACACGATATTACCATGACGATGGATGCTGTTCCCAAAACCATGCTTGTTCCCATCGTGTTAATGGCTGTCGGAATTATTTATATGGGTATTTTCCCCGGAGATATTTTGTTTTTCCTGGAGCATTTTGTGGTAAGGTTTTTATAAACACGTAAAGGGGTGGTTATCGTGCCGATGACGCCGCGTACAATCATAGACCGTGTAAAAAGGGATACGAGCGGGTTTGTCTTTATTACAGTCCTGCTCCTGATTTTCTGGTTGCTGATATCTGGAGATTTAAGCTTGCAGCATATCTTTTCGGGGTTGTTTATCGCCCTCCTGTTGAGCCTGTTCTGGAGTTTGTTGACCATTGATGAGCGGAGAAAAACCCGGATTACCTGGCGTCAGTTGAGAATTTTCCTGCGCTACGTCCTGTTTCTGGCTAAAGAAATCATCCTGGCAAATTTCATTGTGGCAGCAATCGTGCTCAATCCCAAGATGCCTATTTCTCCCGGCTTGATTGTTTTAAAAGTTACCTTGAAAAGAGACTTGCCCCGGGTATTTTATGCCAATTCCATTACTATGACCCCGGGCACTATTACAGTTGACCTGGAAGGGGATCGGCTGCTGGTGCACGGCATGACCCGGCACCATGCTTTCGGCGTTCGCAGTTGGTATATGTATGAGATCATGAAAGATCTGGAGGAGGAATCAGAACAGTATGGTTGAGATGGCTATGTATATTCTCGCTATCGGTGTGGGGATTTTGGGCCTGGTATCTATGATTCGTGCTTTTGCCGGCCCTACGGCTACAGATCGGATCGTGGCCATGAATATGATAGTAACCTCCGTTATAGTGTATATTCTGATCTTTGTTTACCTGGATGCCAATTACTTTTTTATCGATGTGGCCCTGCTGTTCATGCTCGCAGCCTTTATCGTGACGCTTTGTGTCTTGAAGTTTTTGCGGGAAGGGCGGCTTTTATAAGCTTCGTTCTTTAGATTTTGACTATAAATAAGGAGGTGAAGCTCCTTGGCCCTGCATGAAACGAGCATGCCAGGGAAGGAGCAGAAGATATGATCTTTCTGGTTCGTGACATCCTGGCAGTTCTCCTTTTATTCGGCGGCTTGTTTTTTCTCTCGGTAGGTGTAATTGGATTAATCCGCTTGCCTGATGTCTACAACCGTCTGCATGCCCTGGGCAAGTGCGATACCATGGGCATGGGGTTGATTGTCCTGGGTTTGATGCTGCTTATTCCCGGGACCACCAACGTGGTTAAACTGGCCTTACTCGGCGCGCTAACGTATACCATCAACCCGGTGATGACCCATATAATCACCAAGACGGCATATGTCCGGGGAACACCCATGGCTGAAGGCAGCTTTGTTATCAGCACCTATTACGAAGAGGATGAGGGTGAATTTTTCATGGGAGAGGATGAGTAATAGATGGCGGTTATTTTTACGGAATACATTATATTCTTCCTAATGGTCCTGCTGGTTTTAGCGGCTCTCTCGGTATTTATCTTTGAAGACCTGCTTTATGTGGTAATTATTTTTGGTGGTTACAGTACGGTCATGTCCCTGGTCTGGCAGCAGTTAAACGCTCCTGATATCGCCATCACAGAAGCTGCCGTGGGCATCGGGATCGCCATCCTGATGATTACTGTGGTGACCAAGGTTGGGAGGCGTCCGCAATGAGTTTTAACTGGCGAGAATTCATTTATGTCATGATGATTGTGCTGCTGGTAGCCATGGTGGCCATCGTCCTCTTTATGACTGTGGTGGAAATGCCCCCCTACGGGGAAGTTACCAACCCGACGAATAATTATGTCATGAGGCGCTATGTTGATCTCGGCGTGGAAGAGAGCGGGGGCTACAACTTAGTCACTAACGTGCTCCTGGACTACCGCGCTTACGATACGATGCTGGAAACGACGGTTTTGTTTACCGCTGTTATGGCAATTATCGTCCTATGGGGTGTAAAAAGCAGCAAATAATGTATTATTAGACCTGGAAATAAAGGGGGTGTATCGGGTTGGAGATCGTAACAAGTTTGCCACTGTATGCTGTAATTATCCCGCTATTGGGTGCGATTATCCTGGCATTCATTCCAGAAAAAGATGACCATGTTCGCAACCCTCTTGCTGTAATTATCAGCCTGGTTACAGCGGTCATCGTGGTTTCGGTTGTTCGGATGGTAATGGATGGAAACATAGTTTCGTATAAATTGCTGCATATTCTTCCCGGGTTGGAATTTTCTTTTTATATTGATCCCCTGGGAGCGCTTTTTGCAGGGGCCGCCTCAATTTTATGGGTCTTTGCCGTGGTTTATTCCATCGGCTACATGTCCCATGAACACAAACGCCGGCGGTACTTTGTGTTCTATCTCATGTCTTTGGGGATTACCATGGGCATTGCCTTTTCTGCGAACCTGTTTACCCTGTACCTTTTTTACGAATTGTTGACGTTGGCCACGTACCCGCTGGTAGTCCATGAAGGAAACGAGGAAGCCAACTTAGCCGGTGTCCGCTATATGGTTTACAGTTTCCTGGGAGCGGGCCTGGTCCTTTTCTCCCTGCTGATCACGTACGGCCTGGCGGGAACACTGGCCTTTGAACAGGGCGGCATCATGGGCGAAGCGATGGCAGCAGCTCCCATGGTTTTACGAATTATTTTCATTACTTTTGTCCTGGGTTTTGGAGTCAAAGCGGCAATTATGCCTCTGCACTCCTGGCTGCCGTCAGCCATGGCTGCACCGACTCCCGTTAGCGCCCTGCTTCATGCCGTGGCTGTTGTCAAGTCGGGAGTTTTCGGGGTTCTGCGGGTCATGTATTCGGT